>Ga0074193_1000068_pt1 | contig 188125 bp, 170 predicted proteins | sample EPASupsiteHSE605_FD_64523 | JGI IMG/M metagenome (GOLD analysis project Ga0074193, IMG submission 64523) | Bioremediated contaminated groundwater from EPA Superfund site, New Mexico - Sample HSE6-05 | ecosystem: Environmental > Aquatic > Deep subsurface > Groundwater > Contaminated ... | reverse complement strand
CGGTATGGAAGTAAATCCCCTTTTCCCGGGCCAGTGCACCAATCTCTTTTATAGGTTGAATAGTACCAATCTCATTGTTAGCATGCATCACTGTAATCAGAATAGTTTCCGAAGTGATGGCTTCTTCTAAATCCACCGTATTTACAATACCCTCAGTATCTACTGGTAAAAAAGTAACCCGAAATCCTTCCTTTTCCAGGTGTTTGCAAACCTCTAAAACCGCAGAGTGTTCTATGGGAGAAGTTATAATATGGTTTCCCTTCTCTTTCAGACGACGGGCAGTTCCGATAATTGCTAGATTGTCTGATTCTGTGCCCCCGCTGGTGAAATAAATTTCACTGGGGCTGGCACCGAGAAGTGACGCAACTTGTTCCCGGGCATTTTCTACTGCTTTTTTTGCCTCCCGTCCCAGAGAATATAAAGTGGAGGCATTACCGAAGGAATCTTTAAAATAGGGTTCCATAGCCTTCCACACCTCAGGGTCAAGAGGGGATGTAGCTGAATGGTCCAGGTAAACCAGTTTATGGTTAGGTGAATTTTCCGTCATATGCAAAATATTTTAGGTAAAAAAAATGATGGTTATTCTGAAGATTCCTCTTCAGAATTTTCCCCAGCCTGTTTCTTTTTATAATCATCAATAGCTGCTTTTAGTGCATCGGCTGCCAGGTTGGAACAGTGCATCTTCACTGGTGGTAGTCCTTCCAGTTCTTCGGCCACATCATTCCTGGTGATCTTTAATGCATCTTCTATGGTTTTCCCCATGGCCATCTCGGTTATCATACTGCTGGTGGCGATTGCTGCCCCACAACCGAATGTTTTGAATTTTATATCGGTTATAACATTATTTTCTACCTTGATGTAGATGGTCATCAGATCTCCACAGGTAGGGTTTCCTTCAGTACCCACACCACTGGCATCTTCTATTTCACCAACATTTCGGGGGTTGGTAAAATGATCCATAACTTTTTCACTGTACATAATCCATCTCCTAATATTATTATATCGTGAATTCCCTTATTTCAAGTAATCATTCCCCACCCGGACACCAGAGTGGAGACATACTCCTTAATCTTTCAACTACTTCTTTTATGGCTATTATGGAGGAATCAATATCTTCTGGTGTGTTTTCCGAACCCAGGCTTATGCGTAGTGATCCATGGGCATCAACTTCCTTGAGTCCTATGGCCATCAGGACGTGTGATGGTTCTAATTTCTTGGATGAACATGCGGATCCAGTGGATGCATTGATTCCCATGGCATCGAGTTGCAGTACCAGTGATTCTCCTTCAATGCTGCTGAATCTGAAGTTGGCATTGTTGGGCAGTCTTTTGGTGGGATGGCCGTTGAGGTAGGACTGTTCAATCTCACCCAGGACTCCTTTTATTAACCGATCCCTTAGTGATGATACGTATTCCATGTTCTGTTCCATGTTATCCTGGGCAATCTGGCAGGCTTTACCGAGTCCCACAATTCCAGGTATGTTTTCGGTTCCAGGACGCATACCCCGCTCGTGCCCCCCTCCATGGAATAATGGATCAATTCGGACTCCTTTCCGAATGTATAGGGCTCCGATTCCTTTGGGCCCGTAGAGTTTATGGGCGGATATGGATAACATATCCACATTCAAATCCCCCACATTAACTGGTATTTTACCCACACTCTGCACTGCATCGGTATGGAAGTAAATCCCCTTTTCCCGGGCCAGTGCACCAATCTCTTTTATAGGTTGAATAGTACCAATCTCATTGTTAGCATGCATCACTGTAATCAGAATAGTTTCCGAAGTGATGGCTTCTTCCAGTTCAGCAACTTTCACAATACCTTCTTCTCCCACCGGGAGGTAGGTGACTTTGAATCCATTTTTTTCCAGGTATTTGCAGGTTTCTTCCACTGCAGGATGTTCAATGGCACTGGTGATGATGTGGTTGCCCTTACTTTTCAGTCGGCTGGCAGTTCCCTTGATTGCTATGTTGTCAGATTCTGTGCCCCCACTGGTGAAGTACACTTCTTCGGGTGTGGCACCAATTAATGATGCCACCTGTTTTCTACCGTTTTCCATGGCAGTTCTGGCTTCCCTTCCCAGAGTGTATAGGGTGGAGGCGTTTCCGAATGATTCTTTGAAGTAGGGCAGCATGGCTTCCAGAACTTCAGGGTTAAGGGGTGATGTTGCGGAATGATCCATATAACTCATTTTATCACCTTTAATTGTTTTTAAATTAATTTAATGATACTTGAATGTTCTATAAATCCTGAAAATTATTTTTTGGGGGAAATCAAGTAATTCAAATCATTTTAAAGTTATTTTTTAGTAATTAATTATTTCCAGTAGTCATAATATGAGCCGTGATATCCTTAATATTTTATCCATGGTAATGAGATGCTAATAGTTATCCCTAGTAAATAGTGTTATCCATGGTAATGAGATGCTAATAGTTATCCCTGGTAATGAGGTTGCTTATGTGGTCCGTGGTGACTAGTCCCAGTACTATCCCCTGATCATTCACTACCGGTAAAGATGATATATTGTATTTTCTCATTTTCTGAGCTGCCTGTTCGATGGGTTGGTGCGGTAAAGCAGTAATAACATCTTTAGTCATGATTTCTTCTAGTTTATCACATTTCAGGGCCACTGCTTTTGATATGTCCCATGCAGTGACTATTCCTATTATTTTATGGTCTTCGGAAACCACAGGTATGTGGGTTACCTTCTCATCCAACATCATATCTGCTGCTTCTTTGATACTGGAATTTTCAGTTATGGTGGCTACATTGAGGGTCATCACATCCACCACCAGTGTCTCACTGAAAAATCCATTTATAAGGTAACTGAGCTGTCCAGTTTCCAGTAGGAATGCATCATGGCCGTAGCTGGATTTGATCTGACAGTAACTGACATCCACCTCATTGGCGGTTAGGGCCATTACTATTTCCTTGGACTCTGCAGGAGTGTAAAGCCAGTCCGAATCTACTGATATTACCAGGACTCTGGCTTTGACATTTTTGAATGCTTCAGATAGTGATACTGTTCCCTTTTCAGTGAGGTCAAAGTAGTCTATTGCCTTGGAGATGTATAGATATGAGTTGGCATCGAATCGTTTGGTGAAGGTGTTCCCCTGGTAGTGCAGGTAGCTTTCCACTTCAAAGTCTGTGGAGAAGTCGAAGCTGTATTCTTCCTTGTCCTGGAGTCGTCGTCCGAATTTTTCATACATGGATTCGTTGCTGAGGTAGGTGATGTGTCCAATCATCCTGGCCAGTGCTAGGCCACTGTCTGGGAATTCTTCATGGTAATAGTTTCCATCATTCCAGTGGGGATCGCTGATTATGGCTCTTCTTCCCACTTCATTGAAGGCTATCTGTTGGGGTGATGAGTAGGATGTGGTGGCGATTGGGATGGCTGATCTGACCATGTCTGGGTAGGAAACACACCATTGAAGGACTTGCATGCCACCCATTGATCCCCCTACTACTGAGAATAGTTGTTTGATTTGAAGGTGGTCGATTAAGCTCTTTTGGGATTTCACCATGTCTTTGATGGTGATGATTGGGAATTTTAATGCGTATGGTTGGTCTGTTTCCGGGTTTATAGATGATGGCCCGGTTGATCCCTGGCATCCCCCTATTACATTGGAGCAGATGATGAAATAACGATCGGTGTCCAGGCATTTACCAGGTCCAATAATGTTATCCCACCAGCCTGGTTTTCGGTCCCCATGGTGCCATCCTGCCACATGGGCATCACCGGAAAGGGCATGGCAGACCAGGATTGCATTACTTTTCTGTTTGTTCAATGTACCATAGGTTTCATAGGCTATGGTGACATCCTTTAGATGTTCCCCTACCTCCAGTATCAGTTCTTCAGATAGGTGGTAATGTTTAGTTTCCACAACACCAACAGATTCTTTTTTCATTGTTTTCCCACACTTAAATTCATTAATCTCCTAATAGATTTTATTAATCTCTTATTCGGTGTTAATATTTTTTCATTTATTTAGCCCAGGACTCACCAATTTCAATCTTTATAGGGTGATACGTGACAGGGCCTGGTCTATGTCCTCAATGATATCCTCCACATCTTCCAGTCCTATGGATAGTCGTACAAAATCAGGGGTTACCCCGGTGGCTTCCTGTTCTTCTGGGCTGAGTTGCTGGTGGGTGGTGGATGCCGGGTGGATGACCAGACTTTTAGCATCGCCAATATTGGCCAGGTGGGAGAGTAGTTCCACATTTTCAATGAACTGTTTACCAGCTTCCAGCCCTCCTTTAACACCGAATCCCAGTAGTGCTCCGTATCCCCGTTTGAGGTATTTGGAAGCTACTTTATGAACAGAATCATCTTCCAATCCAGGGTAGGTAACCCAGTTGACCAGGGGATGTTCGTTGAGGAATTTGGCTACTGCCAGTGCATTTTTGGAGTGTTGTTTCACCCGGAGATCCAGTGTTTCCAACCCTTGCAAGAATAGGAAGCTGTTAAATGGAGCTAGCTGAGCACCCATGTCACGCAGTAATCGTACTCTGGCCCGGAAGGTGTAGGCTACGTTTCCCATTCCAGGAAAGTCTCCAAAAGCGTCCCAGTATACTAATCCATGGTAACTGGGATCTGGTTGGGTGAACCCTGGGAATTTTCCGTTACTCCAGTCAAAGTTTCCTGAATCCACGATTACTCCACCTATGGAGGTTCCGTGTCCCCCTATGAATTTGGTTGCAGACAGGACAGAGATGTCCACTCCGTGTTCTATGGGTTTCACCAGACCCACTGCACTGGTGTTATCCACTACCACTGGAATTCCTGCTTCATGGGCAATATCAGATATTATTTCAAAATCTGGGACGTCAAGTTTTGGGTTTCCTAAAGATTCTGCATATATGGCCTTGGTTTTATCAGTTATCCCTTCCTCAAATTCTTCTGGTTTAGTTGAATTCACGAAGTTCACTTTTCGGCCCAGTTCCGGGAAGGTGTAGTTGAAGAGCTGGTAGGTTCCCCCGTAAAGGTTATTGGCCGATAATATTTCATCACCAGGTAAGGTGATGTTCAGTAGGGAATAGGTGATTGCCGCCATTCCTGATGCCACTGCCAGGGCTGAATTTCCACCTTCAATGGCAGCGATTCTCTTTTCAAACACGTCATTGGTGGGGTTCATGATACGGGTGTAAATATTCCCTAGTTCCTTCAGGGCAAAGAGGTTAGCTGCGTGTTCAGTGTCGTTGAATACATAGGATGATGTTTGGTAGATGGGTACTGCTCTTGCCCCAGTTGCGGGATCTGCTTCTTCCTGCCCCACATGCAATCCCAATGTACTCAATCCATATTTTCTCTTATTTTCTCCTGTCATTTCGTATTCTCCCCTGTTCTTTCGTTTCATTTTTCCCCATAATTTTTTTAATGGAATCAATAGATTTGAGGCCTTATTATGAGGTTTACTAATTTTTGAGGATTTTTTATTTTCACATTTCTATTGTAAATCTAGTGTAATAGGCCACCAACAGAAAATATAACAATTGTTATATTATTTTACTATTTATACTTTGTCTCCCAGGACTTCCTTTTTCATATAAAATTCCCAATTTTGAGGATAATATTAATGAACCGGGAAAATCAAATTATAGATCATAACTTATATAATATAACAATAGTTATATAAATTTGGTGATACAATGACCATGACTGAAGAAATGATGGATGCTATAGAAAAGGACTTAGTATTTCTGGCAACTGCCAGCGGCGAAGGTATTCCCAATGTGGTTCCCATTGGCTTTGCCAGACCCATTGATAACGGAAGTATATTGATTGCTGACAATTACATGAACAAAACCCGTGAAAATATTGAAGAAAACCCTAACGTTGCCATTGTAACCAAGGATGCTCAGAAAAATCCCTACCAGTTCAAGGGTACTGCTGAGATATTTGAGTCAGGTAAAATATTCGATGAAGTGGTGGAATGGGCACAGAATGTCATGACCAAACTGAATCCCAAAGCAGCCATTGTGGTTAAGGTAACAGAGATATATTCAGTGCAGCCAGGGCCTGAAGCAGGACGAAAAATTGAATAGATCATTTAAACATTTATTCAATTTTTTTAATAAATAAGTTCCAAATCAAAAAATAAGGCTAATAATCAATTTATGTTATATTAATATAAAATTAAATTTTTAAAAAAATCAATTAAAAGTCATAACAATGTTTATATATAACAATTGTTAATCTTTGTATTGCAGCTTGAAATCAAGATCGTTTTTTTGCCGAGATGACCGAGTGGCTAGGTGCGTGGCTGCAGACCACGATACTTGGGTTCAAATCCCAATCTCGGCCTTAAATTTATACATAACTACCTGAAGCTATGATAAACCAGTTAAAAATTTAATAAAAAGATTCTATTGTGATCATATGATTGAAATATACAACACTTTATCCCGTGAAAAAGAGATTTTCAAGCCACGTGACGGAAACCGGGTAAAACTCTTTGTCTGCGGGCCAACAGTCTATGATAACTCACACATAGGCCACGCCAGAACCTACATCTCCTTCGATGTTATCGCCCGTTACTTAAAATACCAGGGTTACAGTGTTTTCTACCTCCAAAACATCACCGATATCGATGACAAGATCATTAAAAGGGCCAAAGAAACTGGAAAAGACCCACTGGACCTGGCACGTAAATTTGAGAAAAAATATATGGAAGACATGAAATCCCTGGGTGTGGAAAATGTTAACCTCTATGCCCGGGCCACTGAACACTTAAATGAGATCATAAACCAGATAAAAACTCTCATGGATAAAGGATTCGCCTACAAAACAGATAGTGGGATTTATTTTGACGAATCCCGGTTTGAAGATTTTGGCAAACTTTCCAACCGCAAAATTGAAGACTTGAATGTCCACCGCATCAATCCAGACACTAGTAAACGAAATCCCGGAGATTTTGCCCTTTGGAAAAAAAAGAATGAACCCCCATACTGGGATTCACCATGGGGTACCGGAAGACCAGGCTGGCATATTGAAGATACCGCCATAACCGAGGAATACTTCGGACCCCAGTACGATATACACGGTGGAGGGCTGGATCTCATCTTCCCCCATCATGAAGCAGAAATTGCCCAGATGGAATCAGCCTCTGGAAAAAACCCCATGGTCAATTACTGGATGCACACTGGTTTCCTGAATGTTTCCGGTGAAAAGATGTCCAAATCCCTAGGAAACTTCACCACCATCAGGGATTTACTGGAAGAATACCCACCGGACGTGTTCCGATTCTTCGTATTATCCACTCATTACCGTAGCCCCATAGATTTCAGCCAGGAAATACTGGAACAATCAAATAATGGACTTAAAAGAATATACAAAGTCATAGCAACCATTGACGAGCTTATGAAAAGTGATATTCCTGAAACTGGAGTAGAAGACAACAAACACGAGAAATTACTCCTTGAAAGTCGAAAAAATTTCATAAAGGCAATGAACAACGATTTCAACACACCAATGGCACTTTCATCCCTTTTTGATTTTATAAGAGATACAAATAGAGATATAAACGAATTAAGAATCTCCAAAAATACATTGACTAATATTAGAAGATTCTTAAATGAAATAGGAGATATCTTGGGTTTCGAATTCGATTCAAAGAGATCCAATAGGGATGCCAGTGATGAACTGGTTGATCTACTCATTAGCATCCGGGAAAAACTACGCCAAAAAAAGGATTATGAACTTTCAGACGAGATTAGAAGTAGATTAAATGATCTGGAAATTATTATTGAAGATCGTAAAAGTTAGGGTAATAAGATTAATTTTAGATACAGACAAGATTTAGATACAGTAAGATATTCTTAAAACATAGATTCTGAAATAGAATATTGGATTTAGTGGCCTAATATTTCTCCAACACTAAGATGATCATATAATTAGGTGAATAATTCATGATTTACGATGTTATTGTAGTGGGAACCGGTGCTGGTGGATCAACCGCAGCCCGTGAACTTTCCAGGAACGGACTTAATGTTCTAATGTTAGAAAAGGGAGATTTCATTGAATCTGGTTCGGCAACTGGAGAAATTAAAACCCTTAAACTAAGTTTGAACTTGGAAAAAAACAGAACAGCTGAAGGGTACCAGTTGGAAGAATACCCCTTTTTGAAGTATGAAGGAGAATTGATGTACATAGAGGGTGTTGGTGGAACAACCCCTGCATCACTGGCCAATGCCTGTTATGCCTGTACATCCTGTTATTCAAACTCACCCACAGCTCAATTCAAAATCCATGACCTGGAACTTTTCGAAGAACTTACCGAATCCAGCAGGGATCTGAATGTTGGCCCCCTTCCCCAGGAACTAACTGGCCCGATAACCCGTAAAATATGGGATACCACCGAGAAATTAGGCTACTTTGTAGAACCCATGCCCAAATTTATTGAATACCCCCTTTGCAATAATTGTGGACTCTGTATCGCGGGATGTAACCGTGGCGCGAAATGGGATGGAACTATATTTGTCCATGACGCGTTAAAAGCCGGTGCAACACTGGTAACTGACTTTGAAGTTCAAAAAGTTCTTCATAGTGCTAATAAGTGCCGTGGGGTGGAAGGTGTAGATGGTCAGAGAAACACCAAAAGTTACCATGCACCTAGGATTGTGCTAGCGGCAGGAGCACTGCAAACTCCTCCAATTTTAAAAAATAGTGGGATAATAAATGGAGTTGGAGAAGGTCTTTTTACTGATTTGTTCATAACGGTAGGTGGGTTTTTAAAAGATGCTGGTTTGAATCAGGAGTTACCCATGGGTATTAAATCCGAATTTGGAGCCTATTTCATATCACCACACTTCTCCAGCCAACTGATACCCTTGATGGCAGAAAAGGGTTTCAATGCTCGTAATGAAGATGTGGTGGGTTTAATGGTTAAAATTGCCGATGCGGCCAATGGTTCCCTGAATGATGATGGTTCCATTAGCAAACCACTCACCAGCTTAGATCTGAAACTGTTAACTGAAGGTTATGATAAATCTGTGGAAATACTCACCGAGATAGGCGTAGATCCTAAATCAATTGTTTCTACAGCCATAAGAGGGGCACATCCAGGCGGTACTGCTGCCATGGGAAAAGTAGTTGACCGTTCATTGGAAAGCAGTATACAAGGGCTTTTCATTGTTGATGCCAGTGTTATTCCCCAAGCACCAGGAAGACCACCCATACTAACCATCACCTCCCTGGCTAAAAAATTGGCTAAGAACATTACCCAAGAAACCCTTCAATTAAAAAATTAACAGTCCAAAAATTGTCATGCTAACATTGAGAATAGAATCAGTAATTTTAGTAATATCACTGGAAAATAGAGATAGACTGAAAAATAAAGAATAAAAAATTAAATTTGAATAAACTGTTATCATCAGATATTTGAAGTAATAATTTGTAATTATTAAAAATTATGGATTAGATTTATAAGGTTTTGAACCCATCACCTTAAGAAGAGATTAATTAACGCATGAAGAGGTAAATTTGTAATGAGAACTCTTAAACTCGATGATGATTCCTCTAAACTTGCCAATGAGGTAATCAGTGATTTGAAAGCATCACCTTCTCTTGAACTATTTAAATGCATCCAGTGCGGAATGTGCGCTTCACTATGCCCCGGAGCACGATACAGTAATTACAATCCCCGGGAAATGGTTAAAAGAGTGCTGGATGGGGATGAAAGTGTCATCCTGGATGATGATATATGGAACTGTTTCTACTGTTACACTTGCCATAGTGTTTGCCCGGCAAACAACAGTGCCAGTGTGGTGAATCAAATATTAAGGCAAAAGGCAATTGATGAGGGGAAAGGAATTGAAAAAATCTCCGCATTTTTAACCTATGGTGACAGTTTCCTTGAAATTGGGATAGGCTCCATACCCGCCGCCTTTTTCGATATTCTGGTCACTGACTTCGGACCAAAATGGCTTGATCTAAAGATGAATCTGGACAGTGTACGCAAAGAGTTGGGGCTAGGACCAGTTACTTTACCTGAAGATTCCATTGAAGAAATAAATAAAATTCTTAATATAACTGGATTCACCCGCAAAATGGAGAAAATAAGGGGATCAGAATGAAGAAAATACCTGATAAAGATATGCTGTTATTCAAATCATGTTTGGTGAGTGTGGAATATCCTGGTGTTGAATCATCCACTGCTTTCCTCTTTGATAAATTAGGAATTGGTTACCATCGTGACCAGCGCCAGTCCTGCTGCACTGGCCTGGGACATTACTATGACCTTTTTGACCAGTTATCCACCACCACCCTGGCTGCCAGGAATTTCTGGGTTGCCCGGGACTCTGGTAACCAGAACATAGCAGTGATGTGTGCCACTTGCTATGCAATCCTTAAAAAATCTGCTAAAATTCTAAATGAAGATGATGAAGCTAGAGAGAAGATCAATGGACTTTTAGAGGAGGGTGGAATGGGTGAAATGACCTACAAAAAGGGAGACATTGACCCCCATAAAAACATTTTCCACACTGCAGAAATTCTTCACAGTAAGAGGGATCTTTTTGAAGAGTACTCCCAGCTGGATTTTTCCCAGTTTAAAATTGCCACCCACCATGCTTGCCATTACTGTAAGGTACACTATGAAGACACCATTGGTGGAGTCCGACATCCCATGCTCCTTGATGAACTGGCTGCCTCCGGTGGTGTGGATACCACAGGATGGTACGATCAAAAACGGCTTACTTGTGGTGCGGGATTCAGTCAGCGCTTCACCAACAAGGAACTTTCCCTCAGTGTGACTGGGGAAAAACTAATGAGCCTCAGGGATAACCAGACTGATATATTGCTACACATGTGCCCCAACTGTCAGATGCAATTTGACCGTTACCAGCCAGTCATTGAAGAAAGACTGGGTGTGAAGTTTAACATGTTCCATTTGAACATATCCCAGTTTTTAGCACTGAATATGGGGGCGGACCCCTACAAAGTGGTAGGAGTTCAGACCCACACTGTTCCCCTGAACCCCCTTCTTAAAAAGTTAGGTGTAGAACCAGTTCAAAGCTCCATTGAACTTAAAGTAAGGGCCGATCATTAATATCACAACCCCGAAGGAGATTGGTTATTTTGAATGAAAATGATTTTACCCATAACCCTGCCAAGGAAAACCTCAAGGTGGGTGTTTTCCTGTGCCGCTGCGGTGGTAACATCTCAGATAACGTGGATATGGAAAAACTGCACTCATCCCTAGATGCCACGGTAGTGGAGGAATTCGAGAACTTATGTTCGATTAATGGCCGGAAACTCATCAGGGATTCTATTATTGACGAAGATCTTGACAGGGTGGTGGTGGCAGCGTGTTCACCAATTACCCATGAAAAAACCTTCCAAAAATATGCCAAACCCCTGAATCCTTACCTTATGCAAATGGCCAACATCCGTGAACAGTGCTCCTGGGTCCACAATGATAAAAATAAAGCCACAGCTAAAGCCATCTCTTTAACCGTGGCTGCCATTGAAAAAGCAAAATATTCAGAACCTATTGATCCCTTACTGCGACGTACCAAAAAAAGTGCGGCAGTAATTGGTGGGGGAATATCCGGAATCACCACTGCACTTTCACTGGCCAGGCAGGGAATAAAGACTAGGATCATTGAAGAGAAATCCACCATTGGTGGGTCCATGGTAAAAATCGGTAAAGTTTTCTCCCCTGAAAAACTGGCAGAAGAATGTGCCATGTGCCTTTTAAACCCCCTGGTTAACGAAGCTGTGGAAAACAAAAATATCAAAATTTTAACCAAAACCAGACTCCTGAGGGCGGAGCGTAAGGCTGGTAATTTTAATTTAATAGTGGAAAAAAGGCCAGGGTTTGTTAAAGAAGAACGATGCATTGCCTGTGGAAGTTGTGCGGAAGTATGTCCAGTGGAAGTACCAAACTCCTGGAATGAAGATATGACCATCCGTAAAGCAATCTATAAATCGTTCCCCCAGGCAGTTCCCGATGTGTACACCATTGATGAGAAAAACTGTATACAGTGTGGAGAATGCCAGGAAACATGTAAAATGGATGCCATTGACTTTTCCATGGAAACTGAGGTTCTGCCCATTAATGTGGGCTCAGTTATAATTGCCACCGGCCATAAAGGATTTGATTTATCCAAACGACCAGAATATGGTTATGGCCGGTTTCCAGATGTAGTTTCTCAAATGGAACTGGCCCGGATCATGGGGGTGAACGGTCCCACTGAAGGACAACTACTGCGTCCCTCCAATGGCCAGATCCCCAGACGAGTGGTGATGATCCAGTGCACTGGTTCCCGTGATGAAAAACCAGATGGTAATCCCTACTGTTCCAAGGTCTGCTGTATGGTGGCCATGAAACACGCCAACGTCATTAAACATTACTATCCCGAAACAGAGGTCATCATTTGCTACACTGATATGAGAACCCCGGGAATGTATGAAAAATACTTGCGATATGGGCAGGACAGGGGTATTAAATTGATACGGGGTAGGGCTGGAGAGGTTACCTGGAAAAATGATAACATGGTGGTTCGGGTTGAGGAGAGTCTGGAGAATAACACCCTGGAAATAGAAACTGACATGGTTGTTTTATCTGAGGCTATGGAACCCTCTGAAGGCACTAGGCGAGTAGCAGAACTACTGGACGTTGGTTTAACCGAGGATATGTTTATCAGGGAAAGTCATCCGAAAATAAAACCAGTTAACACCGATGTAGAAGGTATCTATGTTTGTGGAACAGCACAGGGACCAAAAGATATTACGGACAGTGTTTCTCAGGCAAATGCTGCAGCTGCTAAGGTTGCCGAGTTGATGAATGGTAACCTGGAGGTTGATCCCTTCGTGGCCACCATTGACACTTCACAGTGCAACCTGTGTGAAAAATGTATGGATATCTGTAAGTACAAGGCTATTTATATGCAGGAAGATAGTCTTTCCATTGACCCTATCGCCTGTAAAGGGTGTGGGATCTGTCTTTCCCAGTGCCCTGAAGAAGCTATCAGTATTATGGGTAATGCTGATGAAAAATTATTCGCCATTATTTCTGGTGTTCTTAAAAATAAAAAGGATGGTGAACGCATAATACTCACCTTCCTGGACAGTGTAGGATACCTGGCAGCAGATAACATGGGGATTAACAAGATAAGCTATCCTGAATCCATCCGAATAATCAAACTCCCGTCTTCAAACCGTTTGATGACTAAACATATTTTATATGCATTTAAAAATGGTGCTGATGGAATATTCTTCGGGGAATATCCTGATGACCTGATGTATCCCCATATAAAAGGAAAAGTCAAGGACTTACAGAAAGTACTCGAAGATAACAATATTAATCCCAACCGTTTAACTCTACACCGGGTTTACATACCATATTTCAGGGGCTTAGCCAATAAATTAACGCTTTTTGACCAGGAGATTATTTCTCTAAATCATGACTACCATGGGGCTGATCATAGTGCGAAGGTCCTGGATGAATCCCCTGAATGAACTCTAACTGAAAAATATCTTCTTTTTTTATATTTTTTTCCAGGTATCCTAATTTTCTGAGTGAGGGAACAAAATCCATGGCAGATTTTATGTATTCCTCAGGTAAACTGGCACAGTACTTAGGGGAAATTTGAAAGGTTTCCATCACAAAATCAACATCAATACCCCCTAGTTCGCAAGCAACTAGTTGGGCAGATTCCTGGGGCTGGTTGCGTGTGAAGTTACAGGCAGATTCATGGGCCTTTAAAAAAGTTTGTATAAATTCGGGGGCCTGTTTTATGAGTTTTTCCCTTACCACTATTCCATAGCTGGGATTGTAGGGCCACATTTGTTTGGTTGGAATTATTATTTTTCCATTTATTTCTCGAGAAACTACGGTGGCCAGGGAAGGGGTGCCAATTCCTGCAATTATCTCACCATCATCAATGGCACCGGGTATGAAATCTGCCCAGGGACAATTAATAATGGATATATCCAGATCCTGGATAAGATCCCTTATTATAACATCATGGATAGAGCCCTGTGCCGGAGTTCCTATATTTCCCCCATCAAACTGTTTTAATACCTCATGAACACTACCCAAGTCATCAAAAGAACAAAATGAATCATTAGAAACCATAACGGTGCCTTCCACATGACCTCCAGCCACGCATTTCAGTTTTAATCCTTTGCTAATACCCATCATTACCGGGGGAAGTCCAATATAGCCTAAATCTATTTCTCCCAATTTAAAGGCCTCTATCATTGCCGGACCTGTTGAAAATAGAGTCCAATTAATATTATCATCTAATTCGCCAAGAAAACTATTTTCTGGATTTTTCAAAAGAAAAGAGGTGTGGTAGATAGTGGAAAGATATCCGATATTCAAATTTAACCACCGGCCAGAGTCTGGAATATTACTATTTCATCATCATTTTTTACTGTTGAACTAAGACCACCTGTTCCCCGGATGTCATTTCCATTAACCAGTATCTTCACAAAATCTTTTACCTGCCCTTTATCATTGGTGATGGTATTCTTAAAATCTTTTCCATCCAGTTTAGTATCCAAATCATCTATTAAACTAGATATTTCACCATTATATTCAATTATTAGAGATTTTTTCCCAGTTAAATCCGCCAGATTAGATAAAAATTTTATTTCAGGCATTTTATTCCTCCAATTTTTTTGTTATTTTTTTAGGTTAAGTTACACTCCGGTAAGTAACACCTACTTATATAACCATAGTTATATAACTATTGTTAACTTATGAAGTTTAATAATATAAAACTTTTGAATGAGGTGGAAATTGTGAATTAATAGAATTCCACAGAATAGTGGGAGTGAGTGGAATAAACTAAAAATGATGGAATTAACCAGATATACTATAATGTAAAGTATTTACAGGGAAAGGTGATAGGAAAATGTCCATAAAAGTAGCAGTAGCCAGTGGCGATGGAAAATTCATTAACCAGCATTTTGGAATGGCTTCACAATTTTTGATTTTTGAGTTAAATAACGATGGGACACATAAATTCCTGGAACTCAGGGAAAACAAACCAGCTTGCAGTGTGGAAAGACACAATGATCTGTCCATGGAGGAAAGTATAGAGTTAATATCCGACTGCCAGGTCGTTCTTGCCAGCCAGATTGGTCCGGGGGCCATTGATATTTTACTGGCAAACGGGATTGAACCCTACATGGCCCCTACTTTTATTGAGGATGCTTTAAAGGAGCTAGCAGCTATGAAAAAAGAATAAAGTTCTGTTAATTATCCTTAAACTAACCAAAACACCAATAAAAAACTTTATTAAAATGATATCTTGTTTTTAAAATCAACTTTAAAAATGGAAACTTTTATATGGATTTGCCAATTTATAACCATTGTTATATAACAATAGTTATGATATCTCAAAAGATATAACAATAGTTATATAAGTGGAGTTATATAAAATAAAAGGTGAAAGAATGGTAAATATACCTGAATTAAAAAGAGGAATTGCAGATGATATTACCGAAACCATTGGGAACACACCACTGGTAAGGTTAAAAAGGATAAGCAAAGGTTTAAATGCTGAAATGCTGGTAAAACTTGAATCATTCAACCCAATTAGCAGTGTTAAAGACAGAGTTGGTGTTGCATTAATTGAACATGGGGAAGAAACAGGAGCTATAACTCCTGATTCAGTTTTAATTGAACCTACCAGTGGTAATACCGGAATTGCCCTGGCGTTTGTAGCCGCAGCAAAAGGGTACCGGTTGATACTCACCATTCCAGACACCATGTCCATTGAAAGGAGAAAACTTCTGGCAACCTTTGGTGCTGAAATAGTATTAACACCAGGTGCAGATGGAATGCCCGGTGCAGTGGCCAAGGCCGAGGAACTGACCCTGAAAATACCAAATGCTGTAATGCCCCAACAATTCAAAAACCCGGCCAACCCTAAAATACACCGGGAAACCACTGCTAAGGAAATCTGGAGAGACACCAATGGAAACGTGGACATAGTTGTGGGAGGAGTAGGTACTGGTGGAACCATTACCGGTATTGCTGAAGCCCTGAAGGAAAAGAAACCCGAAATTAGGGCAGTTGCAGTTGAACCCGAAACATCACCGGTTTTATCTGGAGGAGAAAAGGGACCTCATAAAATACAGGGAATCGGTGCCGGATTCATACCAGAAATATACCGGGCTGACCTTATTGATGAAGTCATCCAGATCAGGGACGAAGATGCCGGAGCATACCTATTAAGATTGGCCAGGGAAGAAGGAATACTGGCAGGTATTTCATCAGGAGCAGCAACCAGAGCAGCAGTAGAACTTGCCCAACGTGAAGAAAACAAAGGCAAACAGATCGTGGTCATACTCCCTGACACTGGCGAACGGTATTTAAGTGTTGAATGGGTGTTTGAAGAGATCTACAAAAACTATGAAGACACAATTCCCCAAATATAAATTAAAAAGTCGAAGAAATCAGGTAGTCATTCAATACTTCGGTTTTGAATGTTAATTTTAAATTTTCTTTAAAACCCAGTACGATTTAGAATTTAACTCAAACAGGAGGAATAATAATGTTTGAAAGGATAAGAGAAGATATGGAAATGGTACGTATGCGGGACCCTGCAGCCCGGAGCACTCTGGAAATACTCTTCTGCTATCCGGGTTTGCATGCTATCTGGTTCCATAGACTGGCCAGCTGGTTCTGGAACCACAAACTATTATTTTTAGGCAGATTCACATCAGCAATCAGTCGCCTGTTAACCGGTGTTGAAATACACCCTGGAGCCACCATTGGCAGAAGAGTGTTCATTGATCATGGAATGGGAGTGGTGATTGGTGAAACCGCAGAAGTTGGGGAAGATGTACTGATCTACCAGGGAGTAGTACTAGGCGGCACCAGCCTGGAGAAAACAAAAAGACACCCCACCATTGGGAATGGCGTGGTTATTGGTTCAGGGGCCAAAATTATCGGTAACATTAAAATCGGTGATGTTTCCAAGATTGGTGCCGGATCAGTTGTCCTAAAACCAGTCCCTTCCGGTTCAACCTGTGTGGGTATACCTGGAAGGGTAGTGCAAGAGGAACGTAAATGTGCCATTGATCTCGACCATGGGGAATTACCTGATCCAGTTGCCGAAGTTATCACCCTACTATTGAAACGTCAGGATGAAATGGAAATTCAGATCAAAGATTTGGGAATTACCTCTACAGTTATGAAGGCTAATGGTTTATTAACCCGTAAAAATGAGATTGAAGATATTTTTTCAGAAGGATCGGGAATTTAAGGTTATTATCCAGATATAAAAAAGTCATCATAACAAAAATCAACACTAATACCCAGTTAAACTAATACCACCAACACATACATTTAAAACATTACATTTAAAAATAAACATAAAATCATAAAAATGGGAATTCTTAAATTCAAAAGAATGTTTGAAAGAATATTCAAATTTAAAAATGTATGAGATAGTTTAAAAAGATTATTGAAGTTAAAAAAAGAATTTAGGAATTAAATGAATGATTTATAAAAAATATAGTATAATAAGGGGAGATTAGTGATTAAAATGAGACCTCCATGTGAAATAGTAGTGTGGTACGTTATCCCCACCATAAGATCTGAACTGGCCAAGGAACTCCTGAATCTGGGTATGAAACAAAAAGAAATTTCTGAACTTTTAGATATAACTCAACCTGCCGTTTCCCAGTACATAAGCGATAAAAGAGGCCATGGTATTAAATTTAACGATGAAACCCAGACCCTAATCAAAGAATTTGCCAGGGGCTTAGTGGAAGGAAAACATACCCAGAGGGACATAATACCTCACGTTTGTGAAATATGTAGAAAAGTTAAGACAGATGAAATTCTCTGTCAGCTACACAAAGAAAAAGGAAAAATGCCCACTGACTGTGATGCCTGCATGTCATCCCACCTAGCTGATTAATCATTAAAACATCCAAGAAGAATATTCATCGATTTTTTTTAACATTCTACACAAACGATTTTATAATTGAAGTGATTTAAGTTCCTAATTTATATTAAAATTCAGTTTTTAAATTAAGTGGGGGAATACAGGTAGTATTGAGGATTAGTGTGTATCAACTTACTGTGTATTAACTTGACACCAAACAGATAATCTAATTAAATGATTCCTCTTATGAATGAGTAATCCGTAACACTAATTACTTCAAGTTACAAATTACCTTAAAATTAATTATATCCATTTTATGTTGAAAGGAATGTAATATGTGTGCTATAGCCGGTATTTTTGGGAAAAATATCAACTCCGCATTATTTAGGATGTTGGATTCCACAAAACATAGGGGCCCTGATGCATCAGGATTTTTTATTGACGGAACTCTAGCCTTAGATAGAACTCTGGCCTCAGATGGAACTCTGGCCTCAGATGGAACTCTGGCCTCAGATGGAACTCTGGCCTCAGATGGAACTCTGGCCTCAGATGGGACTCCAACTTTAGAAAACAAGGACTTCCAAGAAATACCTGAAGGAAATTTCGGATTGGGCCACAATTTACTGTCCATTGTAGGATCAGAAGTTGTACAACCCTTGAAAAAGGGGAACCTAGTCTTGGTGTGTAACGGGGAGATATACAATTATTCCCAAATACGTTACCAGCTTGAAAAGAATTCTGGTTACGATTTTAAAACTGATAGTGACTCCGAAGCAGTTTTAGCCCTCATTTTTCACCACTATAATGGTTCTCTATTGCAGACCATCCCCCACATTGTTAAACATCTGGATGGAGACTATGCTTTTGCGGTCTACGATGGTGAAAACATGGCCGCAGCTAGGGACCCGATAGGAGTAAAACCTCTTTATTATGGAGGTAATAACGGTTTATTTGCTTTTGCTTCGGAAAGAAAAGCACTTTGGAATGTGGGAATAGATGAAACCCATAGTTTACCACCAAGTTTCATGTTACACAATCAGGAATTGGTACCATTACCACTAAGACTATCCTGGAAATTAGACAAACCAATTGAAACATCGAAATCTGAAGCTCCCACCTTAAATCTTGATAAAGAGTATTTTAAAAGGATTTTGAAGGATATGATCCTGGAGTCTGTACAGAAAAGGATCAGGGGGCTGGGTAAGGTGGGAATATTGTTCTCAGGAGGGGTGGACAGCACCCTCCTGGCTGTGATCTGTAAAAACTTAGGGGTTCAGACTGATCTCTATGCTGTGGGTAGTGAGAATTCACCGGATCTCAACTTCGCCTGTAAAGTAGCAGATGATATGGATCTGCCCCTTTATATCCGAATGGTTGATGAGAGAGTGGTGCGAGAATACACTCCCTTAGTATTAAATGCCATAGAAGAATGGAATGTTATGAAATTAGGGGTGGGAATGACTGCCTACCTTGCTGCAGCCATGGCCCATGAAAATGGAGAGAGAGTGATGTTGTCAGGTCAGGGTGCTGATGAACTCTTCGGAGGATACCACCGCTACCTTAATTTTTATCAGCAGAAGTGTGAAGGGGCCCAGGAAGATCTGAAAGAGGATGTGGAAAATCTTTACCACGTGAATCTGGAGCGTGATGACAAGGTGTGCATGGCCAGTAGCGTGGAATTACGGGTGCCTTACCTGGACCTTCAAATTATAAATATGGCCATGAAGATACCTATGAATGAGAAGATCAGTGGCCCAGAGGACCGAATGCGCAAGTGTATCCTCAGAGAAGTGGCCAGTCAACTGGGTGTTCCCCCGGAGATTGTTAAAAGACCTAAAAAGGCAGCCCAGTATGGTTCAGGTATTCATAATATCCTCCGAAAACGTGTACTTAAAGATCCAGAATACATGCAGCAGTTGAAAGAATCCTTTAAATTTATAGATATTTAAGTTCATATGAACAAATAATTCATAAATCCAAATCAAATGTAAAGATCCAAATCAAGTGTAAAGTTAATTACTAGATTTAATAATCTGGAAATACTAATCCAATAAAAATTGGGAGTGAAAAAGTTGAAGATTGAAAAAGAGGCTGAAGAAATACTCCAAAGCTTTTCCGATGCCCTGAAAGACATACCGGATCTGGAAGAAACCCATTACATGGTAGATAATGTTAACCTATCCCGGGAAGACTGTGCTGAAGATAAAGATTCCACCAAGATCATGCGCAACACCCATGTAGATGAAGAGGGTAACCTTATCGCAGAGAAAGGAAAGTGGGTGAAATGAGATTCAACCTTGTACTGGACCTACCAGATGTTCCAGGACAATTATTAGAAGCTCTTGAACCAATGGGGAGGTTAGGGGCTAACATCGTTGCAGTCATCCACCAGAGGGATGTTAAAACAGAACGCGGAACTGTTCCAGTCCAAATAACTATAGAAGGAGATAAAGAAACCCTTGACAAGGTTATGGACGCTCTGGAGGTCAAGAATATTCAAATAATGGCTGTGGATGGTGTTCTGAGGAAGGAACAGATCACCACGGTTCTGGTGGGGGATATTGTGGAAGAGGATGTTAAGGAAACTGTAACCCTCCTTAACCAGATGGAAGGGGTAAGGGTTGCTGATCTGGATCTTAAAATGTCTGATGAACCTAAAAATTCCGCCACCAAGATAGTTATGGAAGCAGATTTCGGACAGAAAAAAGAAATACTCAAAAATATCAAAGAAGTTGGGGATCAAAAAGGCTTCCTGGTCATTAATGAAGTTTAAATACAATAATAGATTCTAGAAAGAATGTGAAAATAAATTCTAGAAAGATAATAAGTTCTAGAGGAAATTCTAGAAACTGGAATAAATGGTGATCCCATGAAAATTATTATTTTAGGTTTTGGTGCAGTGGGACAGGGAGTGGCCCGTGTCCTGTCCATGAAAAAAGAATATTTAAAGGATAGATATGGCCTCAAACCCCAGATCGTTGCGGTGACTGATCGTTCCGGGGCTGCCGTAAATGTAAATGGCCTGGATGGAGAATTACTCCTTAATACCAAGAGTGAAACTGGTAAAATCTCTTCTTACCCAGAATACGGTGTAGCTGGTATCTCCAGCCTTAAAGTTCTGGAGGATGTGGAGTACGATTGCCTGGTGGAAGTTACTCCCACTGATATTGAGAATGGTGAACCAGCCCGTAGCCATATCCTGAAGGCCATGGGAGATGGTAAAGACGTGGTCACATCGAACAAGGGACCCCTTGCATTATCATTCCAGGAACTGGCCAGTTCAGCCCAATCAAATGGGGTGGAATTTAAATTTGAAGCATCAGTGGGTGGGGCCATGCCTATAATTAACTTTGCCCATGAAAACCTGGCCGGGTGCAGTATCCAATCTGTGTACGGGATACTAAACGGGACCACCAATTACATCTTATCCAGAATGGCCAATGAAGGTTCTTCATATGAACAAACCCTAACTGAAGCACAGGAGATGGGCATAGCCGAAACTGATCCTTATCAGGATGTTGAGGGTATTGATGCTGCTTGTAAAATAGTCATACTAGCTAACTCGGTTTTAAACCTTCCCGTAACCCTTAAAGATGTTGAAGTAGAAGGGATATCTAGAATAACTGCTGAGTCAATTGCTTTAGCTAAAAAGGAAGGTTTGTTGATTAAACTTATCGGTGAAGCTTCACCAGATGCTCTCGAAGTATCACCCCGCCTGGTTCCTAAAGGATCTCCCTTTGCAGTGGAAGGTACCCTAAACGTGGCCACCCTTAAAACCGACCTGGCTGATGATGTAACGGTGGTGGGTAAAGGTGCAGGATCTGTGGAAACTGCTTCCGCCATTTTAAGTGATATTCTGAGTATCTGGAAAGTCCGGAAATAAACATCTAATATTTCGGAAATTTCTGATAATTATTTTTTTAATTTAAAGAAATAAATTTTTAAACTTAAATAACCAGTGAATATCACAAGTAGAGATAGAACATTTCATGAACCGATTGGATGCTGATTTATTGAAATAAATGATCATTCATTTAAATGATCAAGCTAACTAGAACTGATATAGGTAAATAGAATTGAGAATAGGATTTATACTAATAGACTCATAACCAGGAGATTTAAGGGAGTATAATTAATGAAATACGTTGTTGTTATTGGAGATGGGATGGTCGACCAACCATTGGCAGAACTTGATGGGAAAACACCTCTCCAGAAAGCTAAAACACCCCATATGGATTTTATTGCAAAAAACGGGTCATGTGGCATGTTGCAAACTGTTCCTTCAGGAATGGAACCCGGATCAGACGTGGCTAACCTATCTATTATGGGTTACGACCCTAAAGAATATTACACAGGCAGAGGTCCATTGGAAGCAGCAAGTATAGGGGCCACTCTCAAAGATGATGATGTGGCCTTCCGCTGTAACCTCATAACCCAAAAGAATGGTCTTCTGGCGGATTTTAATGCCGGGCACATCAGCACTGCCGAAGCTGCTGAGCTGATTGAAAGATTAAACCAAGCCTTCTTCCGTTATGGGAAGTTTTATCTGGGGACCAGCTACCGGCATTTATTTGTTTACAATGATAAAGATGCGGCTCTCCTCAAATCAACACCACCCCATGATGTGGTCGGAGAACCCATCACTGCCCACCTCCTGAAAGAGAATGAAAATCTAAATCAGCGTCTAGGGAGAGATAAAAATATCGTAAATGTTGAAGATAAGGATACCCTAAAAGTAGAAAATAAGGATACCCTAAATAATCTATCCAACAAACTGAACGAATTAATGTATAAATCTTCAGATGTTCTGGAAAATCATCCCATAAACCAGAAAAGGATGGAATCCAGTAAAAATCCAGCTAACATGATCTGGCTTTGGGGGCAGGGACCTAAACCCCATTTACCACATTTCCAAGAAAAATATGGCCTTAAAGGTGCAACCATCACCGGCGTGGATCTTATTAAAGGTATTGGGACGTATTTAGGGTTGACCAATATCCATGTCCCGGGTGCCACTGGTTTCTATGATACTGATTACTGTGGTAAGGCTAAACATGCACTGGAAGCACTGGAAGACCATGATCTAATCTTCATCCATGTGGAGGCTCCAGATGAAGCAGGTCATGCTGGTGATATTCAGGAAAAAATAAGTGCCATTGAACGTATCGACCAACGTATACTGGGAAAACTATTTGAAGAACTCCCTTCTTTAGATGATTATGCTCTGGCTGTGTTACCAGACCATCCTACACCCATAGATATCAGAACCCATACTTCAGATCCTGTTCCCTATGCAGTGTACACTCCCGGTTGCCAGGCCGACGAAACCGAATCATACAATGAAGTTTCTGTTAGAAATATCTTCGAAAAAAGTCCTGAAGAAATCATGAATGGTTATAAATTCCTTGAATTCTTTATAAACTATGGGAAAAAAGGATAAAGGTGAAGCAATTCACGTCTCAATGATCCAAATAGATTCACATATCAATGATTCAAAAAGTATGTATTCAAATAATGAATTTATTGAATTAGATTTAAAAATTATAATAATTTTTTAAGGTGGGATTCAGTATAAGTAATTCAAGATTCAGGTATTATCTGGCGGTGGCCGGAGGCAAATTAGCATCTTTCATCCTGCAGAAAATCCTTAAAAGCAGTGCCAGTGCCATGCCCGGTAAAGTGGCCATGACCATCTACCCTGATATCCTGAAAGTGGTGGATGAGCGCTGCCAGAACAAGATCATCATCACCGGTACCAATGGTAAGACCACCACCAATAATCTCCTAACCCATATCCTAACCCAGGAATTCCCTTCAGTTCTATCCAATCTGAGGGGTGCTAACATGCCCCAGGGACTGGTAAGTGCCTTTCTGCATAACCGTGAAAAACACTACGATTGGGGTGTTTTTGAAGTGGATGAAGGTTCTTTTGAAAGGGTTACCCAGGATCTTAAACCAGACTACGTTCTGGTTACCAATTTCTTCCGGGACCAGCTGGATCGCTATGGTGAAATTGAAAAAGCATTCCAGGATATCTTAGAAGCCCTGGAACCATTGGATACAACTTTAATCCTTAATGCAGATGATCCGCTTGTTTCAAACTTCCGAAAGCTCCATAAAAAGAATGTTTACTATGGAGTGGCCCGTAACCAGTACAGCACCCTACAGCAGGGAATTGTAGAATCAAGGTTCTGCCCGGCCTGTAACAGTTACCTGGACTATGATTATTATAATTATGGACAGTTAGGTGGCTACCAATGCCCAGATTGTGGTTTTTCCAATCCTTCCCATGATTACCAGGTAACGGGGATTGATTACCAGGATCATCAATACCATTACCAGTTTAAAGATAAAAATCAGGAAGTTCAGGACATTACCTTTGCCTATGAGGGAATTTACAATGCATATAATTGCTGCGCTGCATTGTCCACTGCCCGGGAGGTGGGTTTACCATTAGAGAAAGTTGCCCGTTCCATTGAAGAATTTGAATATCATCTGGGCCGTATGGAGAATTTCCAGTTCCCTGAAAAAATCGTTAAAATTGCCCTGGTTAAAAACCCCATTGGGCTCAGTGAAACTATAAGTAGTGTTTCCCTGGATGAAAGGAATAAATCAATGCTTTTCGTGCTAAACGACAATCCTGCTGATGGTAGGGATGTGTCCTGGATATGGGATGCAGAAGTAGAAAAGATGGGTAATGTGAAAAATATCACTAAAATCTATTGCTCAGGCCGTAGGGCTGAAGATATTGCGCTAAGATTGAAATACGCCGGAGTACCCGTGGGACTGATGGAAGTGGATGATGATATGGATAATGCCATAGGTAAGGTTTTAAATGAAGAGGTGGAAATTGTTTACCTTTTACCAACCTATACTGCCGTTTTCCAGGCCCGTGAACTGGTACTGGCACGTTTAGAAGGTTCTGGTAAGAAAATGTCCCATTTCCGTGAATTTTTAAAGAATCTTAAGATTCCCGGGCGATAGACTAATAAATCAGACAATAAATTGAAATTCATATTATAAAATAGATGAGATGAAAATGAAATATTAAAAAAAACACATTATTTTCAAAAATACATTCAGGATTATATTCTAAAAAATTTAAAAATTATATTTAAATAATATCAGGGAATTTGAACATGGAACTGAAAATATATCATATGTATCCCGATCTTTTGAATCTCTACGGAGATCTGGGTAACGTAACCTGCCTCGCCCAGCGATGCCAGTGGAGGGGTATCAACGTTGAAGTGGTGGGGTTCAGTATGAATCATGAATTACCTCTGGCTGGTGGTGATCTGTTCTTCATTGGAGGAGGCTCAGATCGGGGGCAGAACATTGTTTACTCTCACCTTTTGAAGTACACTCGTGAAATGGGAGATTTGATTGAAGATGGTGCCCCAGTTCTGGCTATATGTGGAGGGTACCAACTTTTAGGTGAAAAATACATTGATGCTGAGGGAAATGATGTTCCGGGCCTGGGAATATTTGATTACGAGACCCGTAGTGAGGAAGGACGGCTCATTGGAAATATAATCATAAAAAACACGCTGGGGCTTTCTCCAGCAACACTGGTGGGTTTTGAAAATCATGGCGGTCGCACCTACCATGACCACCAGGCACTGGGAAAGGTGGTTGCTGGTTATGGTAACAATGGCAAAGACCAGGAAGAAGGCATGGTTTACCAGAACTGCATCGGAACATATCTACATGGCCCATTACTACCTAAAAATCCCCACCTGGCTGATCATCTTATTTTAAAAGCCCTAAAACGGAAATATGAGTTGAAGGAGTTACCCAACCTTGAAGATGGTCCCGAATACAATGCCCATGAGAAGGTTCTGAAATTATATTCACCATGATTTTCAGTAGAGAAATCCTTTACATTTATAGAGCATCATTTTTATAGAAAAATCCTTACATTATCAGAGCATCATTTTTGTAGGAGAATCCTCTGGTTTATAGGGAGTTCAATAATGTCCCATTTGGAAATCTATTTTAATGATATTTACCTATAGATAGATGTTCCTATTGGACTTTCATTAATATAATGCATATAATGGCAGACATTCCATGGAACAGAATATTAAGTCTATTATGAGCATTAAATCCGTATTTATAGATTTTTAATGCCATACGAATTTATAATGTTATAATCGTTAATAAAAATGTTAAAATCTTATTTAAGGAGATGATTCCTCTGTCTAAATATATTGTGGTCACTGGTGGTGTGGTAAGTTCAATTGGAAAAGGAATAACAGCAGCTTCTATTGGTAGAATTTTAAGGTCATATGGTGTGGATGTAACTGCCATCAAGATTGATCCTTACCTCAACTGGGACTCTGGTACATTAAACCCATATCAGCATGGTGAGGTTTTCGTCACCGAGGATGGTATGGAAACTGACCTTGACTTAGGACACTACGAACGTTTCCTGGATGTAAACCTCTCCGGGGAATCTAATATCACCACAGGTAAGGTTTATTCCTCAGTTATTGACCATGAACGAAAAGGAGACTATCTGGGTTCCTGTGTGCAGATTATACCCCACATAACCAACAAGATCAAGGATATGGTCCGTAAAATAGCCCGTGAAAGCCAGGCCGAAGTTGTGCTGGTGGAAGTGGGAGGAACAGTTGGGGATATTGAAAGCCAGCCCTTCCTGGAAGCCCTTAGGCAACTTAGAAACGAAGAAGGCCATGATAATGTTATGTTCGTCCATGTGACCTACGTACCATACTTACGGGCTGCTGGTGAGTTTAAAACCAAACCAACCCAGCACAGTACCAAGGAGCTAAGGAGCACTGGTATAATTCCCGATATGATTATCTGCCGTTCAGAGTTATCCATTGATCAACCACTAAAAAATAAAATAGCCCATTTCTGTGACGTTGAAAGGGAAGCAGTTATAAACACCCCTGATGTGGGGTCTATTTATGAAGTTCCATTGATTATTAACCAGGAAAACGTTGGAGAATACATCATTAACCGGATAAAGATAGATGCCGGGGAACAGGATCTGACTGAATGGGAACAAGTAGTTGAATCTCTTAAACAGGAAGATTATCAGGTCAGTGTGGGGATCATAGGCAAATACGTGGAACTGGAAGATGCCTATATGAGCATCAGGGAATCCTTAAAACACGCTGCTGCTAATCTTGGAATTAAAGTGAACATTGAGTGGATACAGGCTGAAGACACCATTGATGAAGAAAAAGTAAGCCATCTGGACTCCCTTTTAATACCGGGAGGTTTTGGTGAAAGGGGAATATCCGGAAAACTTGATGCCGTACGTTATGCCCTCCAACATAAGGTTCCTCTTTTTGGGATCTGTTTGGGAATGCAATGCATGGTCATTGAATTCGCCCGTCTGGAAGGTTTTGAAGGAGCCCACAGTACTGAATTTGACCCGGAAACAGCATACCCGGTTATTGATCTCATGGAAGAACAGAAAAAGATCAAAAATATGGGGGGAACCATGAGACTGGGATCCTATCCATGCAAACTTAGGGATGGAACCATGGCCCAGGAGGCTTACGGTGAGGAGGAAGTCAGTGAACGTCATCGTCACCGCTATGAATTGAACAATGATTATCGTGATGTCCTCAAGGAAAAGGGACTGATCATCTCCGGAACATCACCAGATGACTTTCTGGTGGAAATGATAGAACTGGAGGATCATCCCTGGTTTTTAGGTTGCCAGTTCCACCCTGAATTCAAATCAAGACCCAACAAAGCCCATCCTATTTTCGTATCATTTTTAAGGGCAGCACTGGAAAATCACAAACTTAAATCAGGGAATTAAAAACGGGACTCGAGGATATTAAATGATCATTGACATCCCCCTAATCACCGTCATCATAGCCATAGCAGCATGTATATACGCCAGTTACTCTGATCTTAAAAGGGGAATCATACCCAACAAACTCACATTTCCCCTCATAGCTATAGGAATAGTTTTAAACGGCATTTATGCCTTTATGATCGGGGAATTTTTGTTTATACTGGTTTGTGTGGTGGTTACCGGGGTGATATTTGGTTTAGGTTACCTGTTCTGGAAGATGGGAGCCTGGGCTGGTGGTGATGTGAAACTCTTCACTGCCCTGGCCGCACTCATACCCTTCAACCCTCTCCTTGTATCTTATCAAATATTCCAGGTGCCATTCCCTGTTGAAGGAATCTATCCCTTCCCCTTAACACTGATCATTAATAGTATCCTTTCCATCCTACCATTTCTCCTGATCTACGTTTTCTATGTGGTGGCCAAGGATAAATCATACCTTATGGACGAATTAACATCCCCTGTGAAGGATTATAAGAAAAATATTGTTCTGACTCTGGTAATCACATCGGCAGTGAATATTACCCTGTTAATAACTCAGCAGCTACGACTTCAGATAATTATAATTTCCCTAATTTTGATCTACTTATTGTCCCTGATTATATCCAAACTACCAAATCGGGTTAAAGCAGTGCTGGTGTCACTGGTCACTGTTGCTGCCCTGTTTTATAACTTCCAGATAACCATTATCAGCATGGTGGTTTTATTCATCTCCATTATCATCCTGGAAGTAGTGCGGAAACTTTTGACTTCAGTGAGCCGGGAAGCACTGCAGGATGATATTCCTCTGGATGAACTCAGTGAAGGAATGATACCAGCTTATAATATGTACCAGCAGGATGATGATGAGATCTATGTGGATGATAAGAGTTTCACGGATAAGTTTAAGGAATCCTTTAAAACCAGGGACCCCAGTATGCTCACCGCACCTCCGGGTAAGCGTCTGGTGGGAACTCTGGCTGCCGGATTGACCCATGAGGATATAGATCTCCTGAAAAAATTATATCATGAGGATAAGATTTCCAGCAAATTCCGCGTGAAAAAGGGAGTTCCATTTGCCCCTTCCATTTTTATCGGACTGCTTATATCCCTTTTTATTGGAGATCTAGCTTATATATTACAGAAAATCCTAATCTGGGTCATGTACTAATTTACTAGGGAAATATAATGATTAATGTAGGATAGTGGCGGGGAATATATTGAATAATTGAAATTATCTTAAATTTCATTCATTAATCATTTAGATTTGATAAAGCCGACATTAAATATTATCAACCTAGAATTGCACTAATATTTATATGAATCCTATGCCAATAGTTTATATTAATAACCATAGTGATTAAAATGGAAAACAAAGGACAGGCATCTGCAGAGTATTTACTACTCATAGTTGTGATTATGATTATAATGGCTGCCGTAACCATACCCCTGGTAGGTAGTTCTGTGAATTCAACTATGGATGTTTCCAGAGCATCTGATACTAAAAATGCGATACAAAGCATAGCCAATGCAGTGAATCTGGTTTATGCTAACGGACCTGGTGCAAAAAGGACAATAAATGTTTACATACCTTTAGGTATGCCTTTGCAGGGCAATAATAGCCAGCTTATCGGAATGGATGTTCCTTTATCTGGAAACACGACTAAATTTGTCAATGCCACCACCCATTACAATGTTACTTTCAGTGATGGTTACTATAGCCAGGGATGGCACACTGTAACTGTGACTTGGCCTGTTGGTTCCAAAGTTCCAATTAACATTGCCCATCAGCAACAATAAAACCAGTGATAAAACCATAATTAACTTAAAAAAATTATTTATTTTAGTTTGAATCTAGTTTATATGAACAATCAAAGACGTGGTAATAAATATGGGTTTATTCAGTAAATTTGGTGATTTAATAATAAAATTTTTCTCACTCCTGGGTATGATGATCCTGTCCATACCCAAAATCCCTCAAAAACTCCGAAACATCGACCATGAACGTATAAAAGAAAAAATTGACACAGACAATGTGCGGGAAAATGTTTCCAAAGTAAAAAATAACTTGGTGGATAAAAAAGTCCCAGAAACCAGCATTAACAATGAAACAGTCCCATCAGATATCCCTGAAAAAACAGGTTCTTCTTCTGAATCGGATGTAATCCTCATATCCACCCCTTTTACATCCAAGGAAAAAGAGGACACTGTATTCCGTCTTCAGTTATTGTCTGCAGGATTCCTGATTTTATCAGTCTTATACTTATTCAATTTCTATTCAATTATTATTTATGCTATTTTAGGCGTTTTAATTGGAGGGTACATAATATATCTCCTTTATAACCGTGTTAAAGTAATGTACGGCCCTGAATTCCCTGCTTATAGGGATTTTTTCATGATGTACTTGGCGGTGGGTATTATTTTGGTTCTGGTGGGCACCAACACCAACCTGCTCATGGCATTTTCATTCAGCTTCTTCCCATCCCTCACCATCCTAATATTTGCAATTATAGCTGTAGCAGTGGTTTATCTGATTTTCAGGATACGTTACCATCGCAATTTCACATATGGAGTTATAATCGAAACTGGTGAGAAAATGGCTTACGTTAAGGTGGAGTACGATATTCGCTCCAATGTCAAACCAGACATATACGTAGTTGAAAATGACTACGGCGCAGTAGATGGTGACACCGTGAAATTAAAGACTGAACAAAAGCTTTTCAGTAACAGTGGGAACAAACCGATAAGTGTAATGGAAACTGTTCACAAAATCTAGTCTTTTTTAGATTACTAGATTATTTTTTAGATAAAAAATTTATTTACAAATCATTTACCCTATTAAATCCTTACCAGTTATTTAACATCTTAACAAGAATCAATAGATAATAGAAATGAATAATGGAGTATTTAAATATGCATGACATTTCACCAAGTCATCCCCGTTATCATTCCCTTCTTTTAAGGGATAAAATGGCCAAAGCCTACCATGAGGGAATCCTGGCTGACACCGCCCTCATCGCCCATGGTAGAGGAGAAGCATTTGATTACATTATTGGGGAAAAAACAAACCCCCCTGCTAATAAAGCTATTGAAGCTGCGAGTGCATCCCTTTTACTGGCTAAAACCCCTATTTTATCAGTTAATGGGAACACGGCAGTTTTAGCAGCTGAAGATATAGTGAATTTGGCCAATTTAATACCGGCTAAGGTGGAGATCAACCTATTCTATCGCACCCCACAACGGGTGTTGAAGGTTCAAGAGGTGCTGGAAAATGCCGGTGCCACCGAGGTTCTGGGCAATGAAGGTGATGATTACCTACCTCTGAATGGATTGGAGGGACCCCGTTCACGTGCCCATCCTGAAGGCGTGCACCGGGCTGATGTGGTTCTGGTTCCACTTGAAGATGGGGACCGAGCGGAGGCACTGGTAGCACTGGGTAAAAAGGTAATAACCATTGATCTGAATCCTTTATCAAGAACTGCTAAAAAATCATCCATAACCATTGTGGATAACCTGGTCAGGGCCATGCCACTTATAATTACTGAAGTAAAGAAGCTCAAAGGATGTTCCCGGGAAGAACTGGAGAAGATTGTTACCGAGTTTGACAATGCTGAGAATATCTCCAATACCCTGGACCTTATATCACAACATTTTAAAAGAGATGAAAGATTATGAAGGTAATTGGAGTTACTGGAATGCCAGGATCAGGTAAAAGTGTGGTTTCCAGAGTTGCAGATAGTTTGGGAATGAAAGTGGTGCGGATGGGTGATGTTATCCGCAATGAAGCTCAAATAAGAAATGAACCCCCAGGAAAAGTGGCAGTTGAATTACGCCAGGAATACGGGGAATTTGTGATAGCAGAGCGATGCGTGGAGACCATTAAAAACTCTTCAACTTCAGAATCTTCCCATAAATCAACAGATCGCAGATCACAGTTATTCCTTGTTGAAGGTATTCGTAGTCCCTGGGAAGTGCAAATTTTCAAAAGGAATTTTCCCAATTTTAAGGTCATAGCCATACATTCTTCACCCAAAACCCGTTATATTCGACTTAAAAAAAGAATGAGATCTGATGATTCTGCAGAAATTACCGAAGCTAAGAAAAGAGATCAAAGAGAACTGAAATTTGGTATTGGAGAAGTAATTGCCAGTGCTGATTATATGGTGGTTAATGAGGGTGCTAAGGGTAAACTAAAAAACACTGTGCGAGGTATTCTTAAAAATGAATTGTAAAATAGTTGCCAGAGCTCCAGTCAATCCAACAGAGGATCTGGATAAAATTATAGAAGCATTATCTAATATTTTCGACTACGATGATATTTTAATATCGGATGATAGTGTCACTGTTACCGGGAATGTTTCCTGTCTTTTACCACTGAGAGAGTTTCTGGAAAAAAGACATATCAGGGATACTGCCCGAAGAATGATCCTTAAAGGATGGAATGAAGAATCAAAAACCATTAATTTAAAATTAAATAAACAAGCTGCCTTTGCGGGTCATGTTAATCTGGTGGATGGTGAACTATCCCCACTGGGGGAAATAGAACTTGAAATTCACACCGAAAATATGGAAGAATTCGCAGACTGGCTATGTGCCCATTAAATGGATATGTACCCATTAAATTCAAAGGGAAGTTAAATTCCCTATTCCAAAAATTATTTCTAAATTTCTTATTTTCTAAAAAAAATGTTTCATATCTGTATAATAATGTTTGTATAATAATGTTAAAAATAATTTAATACCTATCAATAACTTACTTATTCTTTATCAACTAATTCCGCATCCTTAATTACAAGATGCCCACTATCCACATTCCAAACCTTTTCAGTGTCCAGGATGTTTAGTCTTTTTTTGAATAGGGGACCATCTAAGACCAGTGTCTCAGCCTCTCCACCTTCAAATGCCATGTGTAAACCATATTTTTTATTGAGAACCTTTAGCTCTTCCAGTAAATCTTCATCGATTACCCTTCCCAGCCAGGATTCATCCAGGCCTTCTGCAGACACACTGGTGATTATTACTTCAAATCCCAGGTCAACAACTTCCTGCATGTATTCCAGTGGGTCTCGATGCCAGAGCGGTGCTATTGATTCTAATCCTATCTCTTCACAGAGGCCATCGATACGTGATTTCTGATACTCAGAATGTATTGCCCCGGTAAATATTGCTTCAACACCCTTATTTTTAAGGCTGGATAGGGCGTGCATAAGATCCTCCAATTCTTCTTCCTTTTCACCCGGAGTCTCGGCCTGGATAAGGGGTAATTCCATGGCCTGAGAGAGTAACTGGGTAAGGTGAATGTTGGGTACATGGAACATGTAGGAATGGGGATTTTCAGAGTGCATGGAAAGGAGATACTCCACCTTCCAACCATCTTCCATGGCCTTGTAAGCGGCCAGGGTGCTGTCCTTACCACCTGAAAAAAGTACTGCTGCTTTCATAAAATCATTTCCATCCTTCTTTTTACATATTATAAATTTGTAAACCTTGGGGTACTGTCATTCAATAAAATGATATTTTTTTGTATAAACCATAATTCACATGAAAATATGGAATGTTAACCTAAACAAAAAAATACGATTAAACTCAAGAAATAGAGTAGGATTACCATTATATAGGGTTAATCCTCCTTTTTTTTGCGTATTCCATTTTTAAGGCCTTTCAAACCTCTCATAATAGTGTCGATGAACATTCCCATTAACCCTACAATCACACCCAGGAATCCGCAGAACAGTATAATATTGTTCTTATCAGGAAGGGTGTTTTTAAGGGTTTGAATTTCTTTCTCCACAGGTCCGCTGATCTCAGTTACCACCACTTCTCCCTGAGGGAGTTGTTTAACCACGGAATCGACCTGGGAAGCATCCACAATAAGTTTCACTTGTACAATACTGAATTTGATATCAATACCACTTACCAAAACCATCCAGGTTTTAAGCTTCTTGATAACTTCAGTGGGGTCGCTTCCGGGTTTGACCTGTACCATAATGGTGTCATCAGAAATTACCTTACCCGATGTAATATTGGTGTTGGCAGTAGTTATACGCGACTCCAAACTACTCTTCCATGCACTGTTTATACCGGTTGTTTTAACAGTGATCTCTCCACTTTCAACACTTTGAACTCCCGGGATTTTACGTACAGTCTCTATTGCCTGATTAACGTTGCTGTCTGTGGAAATGTTTATGGTGATAACTTCTGCCTGGTCACTGGTGGTCATGTATAGGCCACGGGCCATGTCCGGAAGATCATCATAAACTGGAGCAATGAAAAAAGCACCGCCAATCAAACCAACCACAAACCCCAAACCAATAACAAACAGGAAATTCTTTTTGCCGATAAGGGGGGTGAGGAGAGCCGTGGAAAATACAAAGGCCATGAGTAGGAAAAAGAGTACGATCATTATGATTACGAATAGTGTTTCCATGTTTTCATCTCTGACTTGTCAGTGTTTAATCATACCTAATTAATATCTCAAGGGTTTTTGTTATCCATTATTCTAGAATCGTGTTGTACTTATTACCTAAATCTAATATTCATTCAATATCCTGAAAGTAGGGAAGGATAAAACATGGAACTATTTTTTTTAACGATTTAGATAGATTAAGTATCCTATTTTAAATAGTGACTATCTTACCAGTGTTTACATCCACATAAACATTTTTGGAAGACTGTGAACTTTTGGAAAGAGGTACAATCCACACTACAATTGTTGTTTGATTAACCACAACCGTGCCCTGTAATGGTTCTCCTGCAGTATAACCAGTATTCCCCTGTAAAGCTATTTTTTTAGCTTGGTCTGCACTTATAAGATAGGTTGTGTTTCCAGTGTTGTTAGTGGAATTACTGGAATTAACTGTGTCGGTAACTGGTACCGGGGCAGGTATTGGTGTGGTTTGAGGAAGTGGAGTATCATTATTTCCGGTTATGTTGGTTTTGGCCTGGAAGGGATTGAAGGCGAAGACCAGGATGATCAATACAACAACACCCATTATAATTAGTGCCTTCTTTTCCCAGCCATCATTCCAGAAGTCCTTTATACTATCTAATAAATCGCCTAAATTCATGTATAAACCTACCCTACCAGTTCGATTATATTTATATTACCATCTATATTGAGGATTTGATAGTCTTTACCACTACTAAGAGTGTAGCTGCTATTAAATCGTTTTGGTATGATAGGTATGGTTACATTCTTACCACTGTTGTAGATGGTCATTGTGCTGGTATCACTTGTACTTTCAATTACTGCGGTGAAGGTAGGATCAGGATCAAGATGAATGGTAACTGAATAACCATTGCCACCGTTATAAGCTGTGTTTAATGCTTCTGCTATGGTTTCTCCAGCAATTCTCGATTCACCCAGACTACCAATCTGTTGGTTTCCGATCTCATTGCTTACCAGACTAAGCATGGCCCCAATAACCACCAAAACTATTAATGTAACAAATAATAACTCTGCTGTGGCCATTCCTTTATTATCAAGTTTCATAGTTATCGGCTTGTTTTTTCTAAATCTTTACTAAATGGTCCTGAATCTAAATATTTAGTAGCTGCTCTTTAAATTGAAGAAGTTCAGATAGTAATCGGAAATATAGAATATGTAGCCACTGGGATCTGTATATGCAGATCCACCTATGGTAATGGTGGTTACTGAAGAATTGTGGACCGGATATGTGACATATTCATGGTCTAAGTGGGAAACATAGCTGGTGTTGTGATAATTGTATAGTGGATCTCCAATTATAAAAGTGCTTAACTTAGCATTGTTCGTAGCAGTTGATGTGTAGTTGGTTCTATTTTCCAGCCGGTCAAAGAAACTAAGCCCATGGGGGTCAGGGAAGTAGTATGGGCGTAATCCAATATCACTAGGGTTATCTGTTCCATTTAAACAGTACCCTAAAAATTCGATTTTTTTCTGATTTTTTACAACATCCCGATCGAAGTTGTAAGGGTTAATGGCCCCTTCATCGTATTCTGGGTAACTGAATATAAGATTACTGGTTAGGTACTGGGTATTAATCCAGATGTAAGGATCTTCCAATCCCTGTATACTTATTGGAACCTTTATGTCCGGCGTAACACCCTCATAATATTGATCCTTCTGGGTTACCCTGATGGGTATTCCTCCCTTAATGGTAACATAAAAACCATAGGGGTTTTCCTGTGAAATGCTAATGTCATCTGAATAGATTAGCTGGGTGGTAGAGTTAGTCACTGATTCGTTGTTTAGAAATATTTCTCGCCCGGTTTCTGCTTCCAGGTCCTGACAGGTCTGTATAACATAATCATTCATGGTGATGAGAATTTGTCCCCGTATATACTCTTTACTGGCTGATTCAGGTCCGGTATTAACAAAAAACTTCTTTTCATCAATGACTTTTCGGGTGGTATTGAAAGCAGCACTTCTACCGGCATCCCGTGTTCCTTTTTCCATGGCACTGAAAACATTCAAGGCAGTTGTGGATGTTACATCTCCACCAATTGCCAGGTTTGAAACCATGTTTAACTCGTTAAGAATGCCAGAGTAAGCTATGGCAATAACAATAATTGGTATAAATATTAACAGTGTTGCTGGTGTAAAGACGTAGCCTTCTTCATCCATTTTACTCACCTAATAAGTCCATAAATCCAACCTCACTGGGAGTGAATTGGGTAAATCACCGGTGTACATTGATTCATTAAATACCAGACTTTCATCTATCTGTGTGAATCCCTGACTCCTTAATCTCTCTTTTAAAAGGACATAAGCATCATCAATTGCCTGTTGAGCAGTAGGTGCATAAGAAGTACTCCACACTGCATGTTCAAGGGCGGGATAAATTACTGCTACCCTTGTCCCCGAGAATATCTCAGCATAACCATCACCTGAAGCCCAAGCATCACCAGAAGTTACAGCCACTCTAATGGTATAATTACCTGGAATGTAAGTATGGTTAGCTACCGTTCCGTTGGTCATTTTACGAGGGCCGGCTACATCTAATTCACCCAGATTCAACATGTAAGGTGTTGCACCGTCATAGAGTACCTGGCCTGAATCATAAGTAACCTTGACATTTTCGGTGTCCATACCCCCTGAGAAGAACAGGTAAGCTTCTTTTGTGTCATTGGAGCGAATAGTGTAGGTTATATCTTTCTGGATCTGGTTGCTGCTGGATTGGTCACTGACAGTTGGATATTCATCCCATTGGATAGGTAGCTTACTGGAGCTAACCACAGCATAACAATTGGTAAGACCAACCAGATCATAATCTACAGAACTTGATTGGGGAACATTATCCCATACTGTGATTCTGACTTTGTTTACGTGTCCCCGGTCCATATAATCTTTCAAGTTAATTATTCCGGGTATATTACCATAACCACTATCTGTTCCGGGCTGAGTATTAATATTGGATTGGAATACAGTGTCCCATCGGTTGTATTGGGGCCTGTATACTTCCACCATGGCCCCATCCACTGCCCCGTAAGCATTTAGAACAACATAAGCATCTTTAATAGTACCCGCATCAGTGTTATCAATATCCTTCTGAATAGCAATTGCCGATGCAGCGTAACCTCCGGGAGGGGATCTTATGACAAATGGAATGCTGTTTTCCAGACCAAGGTTATGATTGGATTTGTATTCAGTCAAGGTGTAGATTTTATTCCTTGTAGTTGGAAATGCAACTGCGCCATTAGCAAATGAATAGGTGTAACCATTAACCCTCCGGTTATTGTTATTTATATCATAGTTATAAGGGTAGGCCAACCCTGCACTGTCTGGGAAGAAGAAATTGTTGGTAACCACTCCCTGGGGCACTACCATACTAACTGTATAATTGGCGATTAATGAGAACCATGCCATATCATTATAGGAACTGACAGATTCATAATGCACATAAAGGTTATTGAGGGCACCGGGAGTTAAATCAGCAGGATTAATCATGGTCTGATTGTTGTAAAAACGGTAATCGCTGTAACGATAAAGGTACTGGAATTGGTTTTGATTCACAGGATAATTGTGGTTATTTATGTTGATGGTTGCAGCATAAGGGTTACCATCATCCTTATTAGCAGAGTTTATGATAAACCTGGCCCAGTTAATTGTTCCTGTGGTAGTATTGGGAACTGAAAACCCAATTGTTTCATAGGAACCTCCGCTGTACCCCCAGTAAGGGTAAGAGCGCAGGTGGTTATTAGAGCTCCATGGGGAGAAGTTAGTGAGCCAGTTGTGGAAGTTCCACAGTGTGGTGGTGACATTGGTGTCCTGTTGCATAAGTCCCACTTCTTTAAGGTTGTAGAATGAACGGCCAAGCCATCCTTCTTTAGGTCCAGATATAACACGAACACCGGTAGCAACATCGGTGGACACTGAGTAATCTCGTCCCCGGCTGTTAATTGCCGGAGGAGTGTAACCATTAATAGTCATTTTGTAACTAACATCAGAGGGGAGAATAGAATTTAAAGAAGCTGTCAGGGTAGCTTGAGCTGCAGTAGAGTTATTATTAGAATAATACACTGCGGCATCCCTGAGTGTTCCATCCTGTTCCATGGTAGCCAGAGCACTATCGGCCAGTGCCTGCAAGTGCTGGTGATCCTGTCCCTGATACACTGGAAGTAATCCGTAAACCAAAATTGATGCAGTGAAAACTATCACTACCACTAACGCCAGAGTTGCATCAGCAGTGAATATGAAACCTTTATCATCCACCTAAATCACCTAACCCAAACATATAATGTTGCCCTGTATCTTTGTGTATTAGCACCGGTTAAACTTATTTCACCAATTGGTGTGCCCTTAGGTACCTGTATGATAAATACATTCATCTTATCAGTTGGACTACCTGCCAATCGGATAGTTACATCGTTATCCAATAACTCGGTCTGATTCTTTAAAACATCAGAACCATACTCGGCAGGATCGATCAATTTGATGACTGGATTTACACCGGAACGGAAATCATCTGGTTTGACAACAGTTACTGTATTAATATCAACCCATGCCGAAGTAACAGGAGTAACACCAGTACTATTCACATAAACGTAATAATCGTATATTTCATTATATTTTATATTTGTAGGGAATGTATTTCCCTCAATGGTAAGCGGTTTACCAGTACCTCTGATGTTAACTGCATCAGATACAATTTCATAGGATGCGTATAACACAACCCGTTCCACACGAACCACATCTTTAGCAGCAGGATCAACACTGGCATCACCACGACTACCCCTCAGTAACACGTTTGTACCACTATTAATACTGGATATATTCATGGAAAACCCGTATTCTTCCCCCAGAATATCTTGAATCTGTGGAGATGTAATGGCCACAACTTTCTGGGGTAGAAGATAATATTTTCGCGGCTGCTTAGAAGAATTATCGTATCGCGCCAGTCCCGCTACTTTTAAAGTACTGGGATCTTTCTCCCAATCATTGGGATCTCCAGGGGTTGTTAGAAGAGTATTCATGGTGTCGGCCGCCACCCGCTCCGTTGAACCTCGGTAGATAACATCCTGCATTTCATACATTAAGTTATCCATATCAGCAGCCACTAACCCTAAAACAAGGGTAAGGGGAATTAACGCAAGTAACAAATCAAGAGATAGGGCATAGCCCCTTGAATCACGATCCAGTAGTGCCACCTTTTTCTACTCCCCTAAACTCTTTTTTATGCATTGAGAAAATTTAAAATCTCCTACTTTCTATGTCGCTTCCCATTTCATACTATAAATTTTGAATAATATAATGTAATATTATTTTTTAAGATTATAAATCTTTTGTCAAAGCTAATTATTATAAAAGCTAATTATTTAATATGGGAACCTTCCTTATATCCTACTCTAGTTGCCGGTAATGATTTGAGAAATCCAATATAACTTTAAGTCCCTAAACTTAATGCACAATCCCGAGAGCATTATCTTACAAAGCATAATTTATAATAATAATGTTAAGAATATAGATTATAAATAGAAATAAGAAAATGATAACTATGGATAGTAGAGGACAACTTTCAGCAGAATACATACTTATTGTAGGTTTTTTACTAGCAGTTATACTTATTTTTGCTGTTTACGTTAGTGACCAGACCGAACAAAACACCATTGCCACTGCAACACGATTAGGGGCAGTAAATGCTTCTGCTGAAATAGGGATTATGAATCGTAATATTACACCAATTCGAGTAACTAAGGTAGAGATGACTGGCAGTACTGATATTGATATAGTTGTATTCCTTTCAAATTCCACTATCTCTCCTGTTCAAAAGCAAACCATCCTTGCGGGTGTTCAGCAGTCAATAGAATCCGAAGGTTACCCTGTACAAAATAATGCCGGTAATAACCTCAGCTTCACCACTTCTAAACACAGTTATTTAATTAGATTATCTTGAATAATTTAAAAGATATAATAAATACGAGATAAAAATACAAAATTACTTGATTCAATAAGCTATTACCAAAAATAAAATAAGAGGATTCGAAATGGAAGAAGACTTTAAAATAAACAAACCCGAAACTGCCAAACCCAAAAAAAAGAGAAATATTAATAAATGGGGCATATATATCAGTTTATGTTTTATTGTAATAGGTTTGGTTTGGTATGGTGTAAATTTAGGAGTCATACCCCTTAGCTTCCTCCAGGAACAGGCTGGCCCTATCGTACTGGTTATAATAGGAGTTTTGATTCTGGTTAAATCATTTTAACCATATCATTATCAAGTTAAGGAAATAAGATTTAAGTTGATAAAATAGGATTTTGAAGGAGATATAATCCTAACTTAAGGGAATTCTATAAATAAGAAGCTGTATCTCAATTAAAAAGGGAACAGTGACCTTAAATATATCTTATTGATTTTATTCTAAATTTAAGAGGTTATAATATGAAACAGTTACTTGAAAAACTATCCAATGCTTACGGTGTATCAGGATTTGAAGATGATGTTCGCAACCTTATGATGGAAGAACTAAAGGGACATGTGGATGACCTAGATGTGGATAACATGGGTAACCTCATCGCCACGAAAAATGGGAAACCTGATGGTAAAAAGGTAATGTTAGCAGCCCACATGGATGAAATAGGACTCATAGTAAGATACATTGACAAAAATGGTTTTATAAAGTTCTCCAAACTGGGTGGAATCAACGACCAGATGCTCCTAAACCAGGAAGTGTACATTCACAGTGACGGGGAGAAAATACTTGGTGTCATTGGAAGTAAACCCCCTCACCGGATGAAAGCCGCAGAGAAAAAGAAACCTGTTCAATACGAGAACATGTTCATTGATATTGGAGCTTCCAGTAAGGAAGATGCCGAAGAAATGGTGAATGTTGGAGACCCAATCACCATTAAACAGAAATTTGCAGAACTTAAAAATGACCTGGTAATGGGCAATGCCATGGACAACCGGGTTGGCTGTGCCATTCTTCTGGAAGTTATGAAACGGGCCCGTAGCGACGCCACCATATATGGGGTGGGCACCGTGCAAGAAGAAGTCGGTCTTAAGGGCGCTAGAACTGCTGCCTACCGTATCAACCCTGACATGGCCCTGGCCCTGGATGTCACCATATCTGGCGACCATCCGGGTATGAAAGAAGAAGATGCTCCGGCCAAAGCAGGTGAAGGACCATGTATAATACTCACCGATGCCAGTGGACGGGGAATCATCACCCACCCTCAGGTGAAGGAACTCCTGATCCAGGTAGCAGAAGAAGAGGAAATACCATACCAGTTAGAGGTGAGCGAAGGAGGAACCACCGATGCCACCGCCATTCACCTTACCAGGGAAGGTATCCCTACTGGAGTTATATCTCCCCCATCACGTTACATACACACCCCGGTGAGCGTGGTGAACATTAAGGATGTTGAAAACGCAGTAAAACTCATCCTGGCAGTGGTTAATCGACTTTAACACTGTCTTTTTTTATTTTAAAAACATATTATTCTAAGAATGTGTAAAAAGACTGAAAAGAATTAATTTAAGTAAGTATAAACCTAAAAATTGAACTAAAAATTAGATATAAAATATATTTAAACAAATAAGGATATCTAAATTCTAAATTAAAGGGGCTATTTATATGGACAAAAAAATAGTTTTAATGTTTATTTTTTTGATAATCCTGGGGGCAGTGGGTGTTAATAAAATTATTCAAGACTCCAATGTTAATACTACAGAAAATAGTCAGCAGAATGCACTTATAGGCCACCAAAACGCAGGGATTAATCAACAGAGCAATTTATCAACCAGTAGTAATCCGTATTCAACAGATTCCAGTAATGTATCCACCAGTAGCAACCCAGTGGCCAACATGAATACCCCTGATTCTTCATCTTCTTCAAGTAATTCAAGACAATATGAATGAAAATGAATAAGAAAATGAGAATAAACAAAAAACTATGCAAAGATTAAAAATTTAATAGACAAATCAGGGAAGTAACTTACTGATAATTAGGTGATATGTGCAGTTTCTTCCTTTTTTAGTCCTTGGTTTCCACCCCAGAAATAATATCTATTCCATTATTGTTTATCTCATAGGTCATGAACTGGGTGGGTGTTTTGGTGCTTCTCATTTTAACCACATCCATCACTCGCTCCCTACGGCCCGTGTATGGATTTTCACGTTTCATAAGCCTTATGGCTCCGTAAACAGAGAATAAAGCAATTTCATTGAATTCTTTGGATGTGGCACTGTCCAAAATGATGAGGGCAGTTATGTTACGCTCATTCAATTCATAAACCAGAAGATCAAAACGATCACGGAATTCATAGGGAGTGAGTTTAGCCGTGAAACTACCTATATTATCAAGTACCACTGTTTCTGTATCTTCCGGTAGGTCCCGCAGGAATTTGGAGAAATTCCCTTTCATGGCCCCTACATCAATGCTGATCTCTGCTTCGGTTACCCTGGCTCTGACACCAGCCAGTTCAATGAATTGAAGAAGTCCACTATCAGTTACTGAGTTAATATCCCAGTTAAAAGTTTCTGCCTGAGTGAAAAGATCCTTTGAATCTTCTTCGGTAGTTATGTAGACAGTTTTGAGGTTCTGCTGGCAACTGGTTAGGGCAAACTGTAAACCAAATATGGTTTTACCAGAACCCGCATCTCCAGTAATTAGTACTGTTTTCCCTCGGGGAAGTCCGCCTGTAAACTGGTCTATTCCATTGATTCCTGTTTTGATTCGTTCCAAGATTAAACCCCCATACTATTAATGTAAATTAATTAGTGCAACACGTATTATATGTTTATTTAATTATGTTCCCAGGATATGATAAATTCAAAGGAGCATCCTTTATCCCCATCCAGTAGGCAGTGGCTTTGTTCTACATGTCCTCTAAGGGAGGTCCATGTGAAACTGCGTATAACAATAGCCCGACAAATTAAACAGAATATGGGACTAATATCACCTTCAGATGACCATGGGCAGCTTCCGAAGTTCAGATAACTTTTATCCTTTTGGACATCGATTTCAGTATCAATACCCAGATTGGACATGAATTCACTGACCCATGACAGGTAACAGCGGAATAATATCATTTTTTCATCATCGTTAGTGTTTCCACCAGTACCCTGACATTTTTCCATTTCTTCCCTGAAAAGGGGTCTAATGTTTTTCTCAAACCGGTCCGCGAAACTACGGGCAATGTTATTCCTTACTTGAGGTGGGATGTTAGATGCGAATACTGGTAACGCACTGACCATGAAACTGGAAAGTTCTCCTCGAGCTTTAACCTTTAATAATTCTTCTCTTTCCTTGGCTTCCTTTCTACGCTGGGTCACGTCACGAAATACCAGAGCCACCCCAATTATTCCGCCATTTTCATCCTTAATAGGGGCACTGCTATCATCAATAGGGATCTGTTCCCCGTCTTTATTGATTAAAAGCACAGGTGAAGGCAGATCAATTATAGCATCATTTTCAACCACTTTAACCACTGGATCTTCCACAGGAACACCAGATTCCTCATGAATGATATTGAAGATCTTGCTTAAGGGTTGGCCAATAGCAGCATCATGATCCCAACCTGTAACCTGGCAGGCCACCGGATTCATGAATTTGAGTTTTCCGTTTTTATCAGTGGCAATAACTGCATCACCGATACTTTCCAGGGTAGTAGATAACCATTTTTCACTTTCTTTAAGTTTACTTTCCATTTGATGTTTGTAGAGGGCAACCTCCACTGCACTGTGTAGTTCACGATCCTCAAAGGGCTTGATAATGTAACCAAATGGCTCAGTGATCTTAGCCCGTTTAAGGGTTCTTTCATCAGAATAAGCAGTTAAATAAACCACGGGAATGTCATAGGAGTCACGTATTTTTTGTGCGGCCTCAATACCATCCATTTCCCCTTTGAGAACTATATCCATCAGCACCAGATCCGGCCGGGTGCCAGCCACATGCTCCAGGGCTTCTTCCCCAGAGGGTGTTATGGCGGTAACTTCATATCCAAGGCCTTCAGCCCGGTGTTTAATATCCATAGCTACAATGCTTTCATCTTCTACAATCAGGATTTTCACTTCAGACATGCCATTCCCCATTCATTAAGTGTCATCGTTAATCAACCAAAAATTATCTCCATTATTTACCATTATCTTTTAATTTGAACCTTATAAGATTTATTATTATTTATACCAGATAATCTAGATAACCAAATTATAATGGAATTAATAGTCAATTTTTACTTGGATTTAAAAATTCATAAATTTCAGTAGCTAAATTTCTATTTATCCCATTTACTTCCAATATTTCATCAACACTAGCATTTTTTATGGATTCCAAATCACCAAAATGTCTCATGAGGTTCATTTTACGTTTAGGTCCAATTCCAGAGATTTCATCAAGGGGAGAACTCTGGAGATCACGGTCCCTGAGGTTTTTGTGGTACTTCACTGCAAAACGATGGGCTTCATCGCGGACCCTTTGCAAAATATGCAAGGCAGGGGAGTTAGATGGCAAAATAAGGGGTATAGCAACTTCGGGTATGAACACCTGTTCAAACTCTTTAGCCAAACCTATAACTCCTGTTTGTATACCTAATGAATCTAAAACCTCTATGGCAACATTCAGCTGACCTCTACCCCCATCAACCACTACTAGATCCGGGGGTGTTTCCCCTTTACTCACTAATTTTTCATACCTTCTTCTAAGCACTTCTTGCATCATGGCATAGTCATCTGGCCCTGGAGTTTCAAGCTTGTACTTCCGGTAATAATTTTTTGAAGGTTTACCATCTTCAAACACAACCATGGATGCAACTGCATTCTTACCAGCGAGGTTGGATATGTCAAATGCCTCAATACGCCGGGGGATCTTTGGTATTTTTAGGTATGTTTTAAGATCGAGTAAGGCACCCCTAGCTTGTTTATGATGATTTAAAATTATACTGGAATTCTTAGTCACCATTTGCACCAAACGGTGCTCTAAACCTTCTTCAGGCACCCTTACTGATACTGATAAATGATCAGTATCATTTCCATATTGATTCTTTAGAACATCACTGAGCCCCCCTTCAGGATATTCATTGGTATAGATTTTTTCCGATAACCACTTCTCAATGAGCAGGTGATCTTCAATCATGACTGGTAAAAGAATTTCTGCAGGTACCTGCCGTGGCCCAGAATAGTATTGCTTTATAAATGCTGTTAAAATCTCCGGGGGCGAGTTTTCCTGGGCACCTTCCATTAGGAAATCATCTTTTCCCATGATTTTACCATTTCTTACTCTGAAAACCACCACTACCACCACTTCCCCATCATTGGATGTTGCTATGACATCCTGGTCCAGACTGCGATTAAATTCCATCTTCTGTTTTTCCATCACCTCTCCCAGAGAGAACAACTGGTCCCTGATGACCACTGCCTTTTCGTAATCATGATTCAGGGCAGCCTGTTCCATTTCCTTCTGTAGGAGGTCCATGACCTCTTTTTGCCGGCCTTCCAGGAATAATTTAACCTTTTCCACGTTTTCATGGTAGTCTTTCCTGGTGACTTGGCCACTGCAGGGTGCCGGGCATAGATCGATCTGGTAGTTCAGGCAGGGACCATCCATGCGTTTACAATCCCTGAGCTGAAACACTGGTTTTAGGAGTTTAAGCAAACTCCTTACTGAGGTAACATCAGTAAATGGCCCGTAATAATGGGAACCATCATCACGGACATTTCGAGTAATCAAAAGACGAGGGTAGTTCTCAGAAGTTATCTGCAGGTAGGGATAACGTTTATCATCCTTAAGACGTATGTTGTAACGTGGTAAATGTTTCTTAATAAGGTTAGATTCTAAAATTAGGGCTTCTTTTTCAGTATCCGTGACCAGGTAATCTAGATGATGGAAGTGACGCATTAAAACCCTGGTTTTGGGATCTTCCAAGTCTTCTTTAAAATAGCTTTTAACACGCTTTTTTAGAGATTTAGCCTTTCCCACATACAAAATTTCATCCTGAACATCTTTCAGTAGGTAAACACCTGGTTTTTCAGGTAAATCATTGGGGTTGCTAATTGTGGCTTGCAAAATTAATCCTCTTAAAAAATAAATTAAGAATTATAAATAATTTTATACTATTATTTATATTCCAGTTCATTAATCCCAACTTTATAATCCAGTTTTATTAATCCAGTTTTAGGTTATCTTCGGAGGGATAGGCTACTTCCGGCCTTTTAACTGCAAATGAATCCTCCAGATCATTGCACATATCTTTAGCTATATTTAATGGAATTCCCAGGGCCATATAATCTGTGGGGAACCATGAATTACCAGTGGGATCAACCGGTCCGATGAACGCAGCATTTTCAGGAGTGTTTTGTGCCATATGAGCAGGATAAGTTACCATGGTTGAACAGGCGGGTCCGAAAGGCGCTATTAGTGATTGGAATGGATTTTCTGTTCTGAAGTGAATTAAGCTACACAGGTTACGGATTTGCTGTGCATTTCCCAAACATAGTATTGATCTAAAATCACTGCCCTCGGTGTTAAGTTCCTCCTCTGGAAAATCATCACATGATCTTACTACCAAGTATTTTCCAGGTAGAGTTATTTCACCTATTGATTCCCTGAATTTATCAAATATCTCTGGACTGGCCTTCAAATACTCGGCTTCTCCTTCCCTGAAATTTTCATGCCCAGTGGATACAAAGTACCTGATGTAAGGTGAGAGTTTTTTGGCGAATCCCAACCAAGTTATACCACCCATACAAACCCCCTTAAGACAATCCTGCCCCATGTAAAGAGGGGGAATATTTTCATCAGTAGTAGCTAAGAACATGGCTTTAGCAGAACAGGGATCAATAGAAACCATTGGCACCGCGTCTTCAGGTATGCTATTTTGACCATAAACACATAACGGTTCAGTTTCAAGCATTCCTGCCCTCTTTAAAGATTCACCTATTTCTTTTATGGTTATTGACATAATCCATCCCTCAAAAATTAATTTACTTGAATATGTATGAAAATTAATTGATTCACCCCATCTATAAATGTAAGTGGATCACGAACGGTTCGTAGATCAGTGACTTATATATACATTGTTTGGAATAGGATAATATAATAAAGTATAGTAAACTGATATAATCTATTTTTAGATTTGACAATGACCTAATTAATATTTTGTTTTTGAATGAGAGGATTGATAAATGAACAAATTTGAACTTATATCAAATTATAAGGCATTAGGCGACCAGCCTAAGGCCATCAAGTCTCTGTCCGATGGAATAAATAGGGGAATGAATCATCAAACACTTTTAGGAGTTACTGGTTCTGGTAAAACTTTCACCATGGCCAATGTAATCAAAGAGGTGCAAAAACCAACCCTGGTGATATCCCATAATAAAACACTGGCTGCCCAACTCTACGAAGAATTCAAAGAACTGTTTCCCAACAACGCCGTGGAGTACTTCGTCAGCTACTATGATTACTACCAGCCTGAAGCCTACGTACCCCAAAGCGATACCTACATTGACAAAGAGGCCTCCATCAATGAAGAAATTGATATGATGCGGCACAGCACCACCCAGTCACTCCTAAGCCAGGAAGATGTTATTGTAGTGTCCAGTGTATCCTGCATTTATGGTATTGGTGCACCAGAAGACTATGGAAATTTGGTGCTTCAATTGGAAAGAGGGCAGCAAATAGAAAGAGAGGAAATACTCTCCAAACTGGTTGAAATGCAGTATGAACGGAATGATATTGATTTCAGCCGGGGAAAATTCAGGGTGCGGGGAGATGTGGTGGAGATCTTCCCAGCCCAGGGAAAAACCGCAATCAGAATAGAACTCTTCGGTGACGAAGTGGATGGACTGTCCTTCATAGACCATGTGAGAGGACAGGTAAATCGCCAAATGGACAAAATAGTGGTTTTCCCAGCTAAACACTTCGTAACATCACCCAAAAAAATGGGTAAAGCTTTAAAAGCAATTGAAGAAGAATTAGAGGACAGACTCCGTGTCTTGGAGGCTGAAAATAAATTAGTGGAAGCACAGAGACTGGAGCAGCGTACCAGATTCGATCTGGAGATGTTAAAGGAAATGGGATACTGTCAGGGGATTGAAAACTACAGTATGCATATCTCTGGACGCCAGTGGGGAGAAACTCCCTACAGCTTACTGCGTTATTTCCCCGATGATTATTTAACTATTATCGACGAATCTCACGTGACTGTACCTCAGATCAGGGGAATGTACGCTGGTGACCGGGCGCGTAAGGATGTTCTGGTAAATTACGGTTTCCGTTTACCTTCAGCCCGTGAGAACCGGCCCTTGAACTTTGAAGAATTCCACAGTCTCCAGAACCAGGTGATCTACGTCTCAGCAACCCCTGCCCAGTACGAGTTAAACCTGTCCCAGCAAGTGGTGGAACAGATCATCAGACCCACTGGACTGGTGGACCCGGAAATAATGTTACACCCTGTGCAGGGACAGGTCGACCACCTGCTAGGTCAGATCCGGGAAAAAACAGGAAAAAATCAACGAGTTCTGGTAACCACCCTAACAAAGCGCATGGCCGAAGACCTCACCGATTATTATGCCCGGGCCGGTGTCAAGGTACGCTACCTCCACTCTGAAATCAGTACCCTGGAAAGGATAGATATCATCGATGACCTGCGCCGGGGAGAATTTGACTGCCTGGTGGGAGTTAACCTACTCCGGGAGGGTTTAGACCTTCCTGAAGTGGGCTTGGTGGGTATTCTGGATGCAGATAAGGAAGGATTCCTTCGCTCTCAACCAGCACTGATTCAGACCATTGGCCGAGCTGCACGTAACGTGGAAGGCCAGGTAGTTATTTACGCCGATAAAATTACTGATTCAGTCCGTAATGCAGTTGATATAACCAACCATCGGCGAGAATTACAGTTAAAATATAATGAAGATCATGGAATCACTCCCCGAAGTACGGAAAGGACACTTAAAGAGAAAACTCAAGAAAAAGACGTAATCCTACGCGACGATGTGGAAAAAATGCCCAAAGATGAATTGCGTCTTCTTATAAAAGATTTAAAAGAAGAAATGAAAAAAGCAGCCACTCGTCTGGACTTTGAAGAGGCAGCCCAGATCAGAGATAAGATACTGATATTGGAAGGAGTTAAAAACTGATTAAAGATCACAGGATCTATTTGAACTCAAAATGATCCATTTTATTCAGATATGATCTTTATTATAGTGGAAAGGAATATCAAACCGATCATGAGTTTTAGAAGGAGTTTTAGACTGATGAATACTAAGAAAGAAGTTATTTTAATAAAAGGGGCCCGAGAACACAATCTTAAAAATATTGACCTGGAGATTCCCCGGGACAAGTTAGTGGTAATCACAGGGTTAAGCGGTTCTGGAAAATCCTCACTGGCCTTCGACACCATCTATGCTGAAGGACAGAGACGTTACGTAGAATCATTATCTGCCTACGCTCGACAATTCTTGGGACAAATGAAAAAGCCGGAAGTGGATTACATTGAAGGACTGTCCCCAGCAATATCCATTGACCAGAAAACCACTCGTATGAACCCCCGTTCAACAGTGGGTACCGTCACCGAAATATACGATTATCTTAGATTGTTATTTGCACGTATTGGAACACCCCACTGCCATCAGTGCGGTCAACCCATCAGTCAACAGACTGCGGGTCAGATAGTGGACAGTATCCTGCAAAAAGAAGAAGGAACCAAAATACAGATAATGGCACCCCTGGTAAGGGACCGGAAGGGTGAACACCAGAAGGTGTTTGAAGACCTGCGACGTAAAGGATTTGTACGGGTGCGTGTAGATGGGGAGGTTCACAGCCTGGATGATGAATTCCACCTGGAGAAAAACTTCAAACACAGTATAGAAGTGGTGGTGGATCGTCTGGTAATCAGATACGACCGTGACTTTGAAAGCCGCCTGGCAGATTCTGTGGAAACAGCCCTGGAACTGGGTGAAGGTCTCCTAATTGGAGTCTACGGTACTGGTGAAGATGCTACTGAGAAGGTATACAGTGAACACTTCGCCTGCACAGACTGTGGAATCAACTTCGAGGAGATCAGTCCCCGTATGTTCTCTTTCAACAACCCCCATGGGGCCTGTCCAGAGTGTAATGGATTGGGAAGTAAACTGGAGATTGACGCTGATCTGGTGGTACCGGACCCGGCATTATCCCTGAATGAGGGGGCTATCCTGCCCTGGAGCAAATCCAAACACCGTGATAACTATTACGGGCAGATGTTAAGGTCAGTGGCTGATCATTATGGTTTTAGCATGGACACCCCCTTCCAAGATCTTCCCCAAAAATATCAGGACATTATCCTCTATGGTTCACCTGATAAGATCGAATTCGTATTCCAAAGAAAAAGCCGATTACATCGAGTAAACCGTCGTTTTGAGGGCGTAGTGCGACGTATGGAACGTATTTATATGGAAACCAAATCCAATTACATGCGCAGCTACATGGGCCATTTCATGAGCGACCGTAAGTGTCCGGCCTGTAATGGAACCCGCCTGCGACCTGAAAGCCGCAGCGTTACTGTGGGTGGTAAAACCATCCCCGAAGTAGTGGAGATGCCTATAAAAAATTTATACCAGTTCTTCGAATCCCTGGAATTATCTGAAAGGGAACATTTCATAGGCCAGGAGGTCTTAAAGGAAATAAAAGAACGTTTAAAATTCCTGAAGGATGTTGGCCTGGATTATATTACTCTGGAGAGATCTTCCGGCAGTTTATCTGGTGGTGAAGCTCAGAGAATACGTTTAGCCACCCAGATTGGTTCGGGACTGGTGGGTGTTTTGTACATACTGGATGAACCCAGTATCGGGTTGCACCAGCGTGACAACCATCGCCTTATTGAAACACTTAAAAAGCTCAGGGATATTGGAAACACACTCATTGTGGTGGAACACGATGAAGACACCATCCTACACGCTGATCATGTAGTTGATATTGGCCCTGGAGCTGGAGAACACGGTGGCTGGATCACCGCCACTGGAACTCCCCAGGAAATAATGGAAAACCCTGATTCAATAACTGGCCATTACTTATCCCGGCAGGAAACCATCCCCATCCCCCCTAAACGAGCACATCCCAATGGTAATTATTTAACAGTCACCGGTGCCCAGGAGCATAACCTGCAAAATATCGATGTTGAATTCCCAATGGGAGTATTCACCTGCATTACCGGAGTTTCCGGGTCAGGGAAGAGTACTCTTATCAACGATGTGCTCTACAAGGGACTCTACGGTACCTTAAACCATAAACACATGAATCCTGGTAAACATGACTCCATCACCGGCACTGAACATGTGAATAAGGTTATTATAATTGACCAGTCCCCTATTGGACGCACCCCCCGTTCCAACCCTGCTACTTACACTGGGGTGTTCACCTACATTCGGGAAATATTCGCCCAGACACCCACCTCTAAGAAACGGGGTTACAAGCCAGGGCGGTTCAGTTTCAACGTGAAGGGTGGAAGGTGTGAGGCCTGTACTGGTGATGGGATTATAAAAATAGAGATGCACTTTTTAGCCGATGTTTACGTTCCATGCGAGGTCTGTAAAGGTAAAAGATACAACAAAGAAACCCTGGAAGTCCGTTATAAAGGTAAAAACATCTCTGAAGTCCTGGACATGACCGTGGAGGAAGCACTGGAGTTCTTTGAGAACATCCCCCGTATCAAGAAGAAACTGCAAACCCTGGATGATGTGGGTTTAAGTTACATTAAACTAGGACAACCGGCCACCACCCTCTCTGGAGGGGAAGCCCAACGGGTGAAATTGGCCAAGGAGCTGAGTCGTCAGAGCACCGGACGCACACTATACATACTGGATGAACCCACCACTGGACTGCACTTTGCAGACATCCGTAAGTTGCTGGAAGTACTGGGAAGGCTGCGTGATGGTGGAAACACCGTAATAGTCATTGAACACAATCTGGATGTTATAAAAACCGCAGACCATATCATAGATCTGGGACCGGAAGGTGGTGATGGTGGGGGAATGGTGGTTGCCCAGGGAACACCAGAAGAGATTGCAGCCAGTGGTTCTTACACCGGAGAATTTTTAAAGGATATTCTAAATGAAGTGACAGATTTAGAATCCAATAAAGAATCCATGAGTCAAAGTATAGAACCGAAAGAAGAGATGGGTGAATCCGAGACCGATGATATTTCCAAATAAATATTAGAGGATTTGAGTGATTGGAAATAGGTGTGACTAATTCAAACTTTCCACCCACCCATCTATTTTTTTAAAATTTCATCCAAAGAACTCTTATTATTGTATTAAACTCTACACCCCATATTAAACCCATATTTTAAGATTATAAACACTAATCCCCATAAATCCATATTTTAAGAGTTAAGAGTATTGAACCCTATTTTTGCATATGAATTAATTTCAATGAGATATTTCAATAATGAGATATTTCTATTTTTTATTCGTTTAAATATCATTTTTTTAGGGGAGATGTGAATATTTTTCCAAATCCAATTGTACTCTTTTAAAACCAGTTTTTTATTGTACTAATTTTTATTGTACTCGATAAGAAAATGATTGCACTCGATAAGAAAAATTATACAAAAAATATGCCCCAATTACAGGAAAACTACTGGTAAGTTATTTAACGAAATATTTTTATATAAATTTTTATGTAACGAAATATTTTTCTATTCCTGGAGAGAATATCATATATGCCCTTAGATCAATAATAACAGTAACTCCAGTGGTATCTAATCCAACATAATTCCAGTTTTGAGTACAGTGAGGGTTAGGTAACCTTGAAACTACCACCGTACCTCTTATCAAATCTATTTGTGATAACCGTCCCAAACTTGGGTGTAATATTTATAAAGTTGTGAATATGGGGTAAATTACATGTATAATAAGGAACATAAATCATTTAACAATTTAATAAAAAAAGGGGGTAAAATATGGTCCTTAACCCAGTGTTAATTACTTTTTTATACGCCATAGAACCCATGTACAACGTTTTAAACATGTCCCTCAATGAAGACTACTTCCGTTTGTTAATGCTTATTGTTGTAGTGGTTTTGGTAGCTATTTTGGCTGAAAGGATTGAAAAAATAAGAAAACTCAACGAACTAAACCAGAAGTTAAAGATTCAAACTGATAAACTGGAAGATGCCAATCAAGAATTAGAAGCATTCGCATATTCAGTATCACATGATTTGAGAGTTCCATTAAGGGCCATTGATGGATTTTCACGTATATTAGTCGAGGACTATGAAGATAAACTGGATGATGAAGGAATAAGGCTCCTGAATATTGTGAGGGATAACACCGCAAAAATGGGACATCTCATTGATGATATCCTCTTATTATCACGGGCCAGCCGTCAAGAGATGAAATTAAACGAACTGGATATGGGTGCCCTGGCTAAGAGTGTTTATGGTGAATTCCAAACAGATGTGGAGGGAAGGAACATTCAGTTCACAGTGGGAAATCTTCCCCATGCCTATGGTGACCGGGCTATGCTGGGACAAGTATATCAAAACCTCATTGGTAATGCCATAAAATTCACCCGTAACCGGGACCCAGCCATGATTGAGGTGGGTGGCGAAGTAGAAGGTAAAGAAATTGTGTACTACGTCAAGGACAACGGGGCCGGTTTTGATATGAAATATATTAACAAACTCTTCGGACTTTTCCAGAGATTACACAGTCCTGAGGAATTTGAGGGAACTGGTGTAGGCCTTTCCATTGTCCAGAGAGTCGTGAGGAGACATGGTGGCCGTGTTTGGGGTGAAGGATCAGTTGATGGTGGTGCAACCATTTATTTCACCCTGCCTAAGGATAAACCAAAATAAAAAAAAGAATTTAAAAAGATTTAATAATCGAATAAATAGAACTATAAAATAAGATTAAAGACCAATGGAAGGTGTGTTAATGGATTTTGAAGAGGCGGACATTTTACTGGTGGAAGATAATCCCACTGATGCCGAGCTTACCATGAGGGCACTTAAAAGGAAAAACCTGGCCAATCAAGTAGTATGGGTGAAAGATGGGGCTGAAGCTCTTGATTTTATATTCGCAACTGGCCAGTTTGCCCATAGGAATGTAGAAAACTTCCCAAAACTTATTCTACTGGATCTGAGAATGCCCAAAGTGGATGGACTGGAAGTATTGCAGAAGATCAAAGCTGATGATCGGACCAACAAGATCCCAGTGGTAGTTTTAACCTCCTCCCAAGAAGATCGGGACATAGTGGAAAGTTACAAGTTAGGAGTAAATAGTTACGTTAGTAAACCAGTGGAATTCGATGATTTCATCGAAGCTGTATCCACCCTGGGATTTTACTGGATGTTGATCAACAACCCCCCCTAATAATCTTTTATTCAATTAGATTCTTAAACTGTCAAACAAATATAAATTCACGGACTTATTCCCTATTTACCCATAATCAAATGTTAAATTATTATACTATGGGGATAATCCGGATATATTGCAGAGCGGGTTCACATAACACATTAGTATAACTCATTAGTGATTTTATGGAAGAAGAAATCAAAGTCCTGATCCTGGAAGACGTTCCATTAGACGCCGAGTTAATAGAACGGGAACTTAGAAAAGAAGGATTCAATTTTACAAGTCATCGTGTTGAACGCGAAGATGAATACCGGGAGGAAGTGGAAGAATGGCAACCCCATATTATACTGGCAGACCACTCCTTGCCCCAGTTTGATGGTGTTTCCGCCCTCCACATAGCCCAGGAAAAATCATTCAACACCCCATTTATATTCGTCAGTGGAAAGATAGGGGAAGAATTTGCTGTTGAAATGCTAAAAAAAGGAGCCACTGACTACGTACTCAAACATAATCTTTCTAAATTAGGATACGCTGTTCGGAGAGCTCTGACTGAAGCTAAAGAGCATATGGAAAGGAAGATAGCCCAGGAAGCCCTCTTGGAAAGTGAAAAAAAATACCGGGCCCTTTTCGAGAAAACCGAAAACCCAATCCTGGTATTTGCAGCTGATGGTACTTTCACTGATTTTAACCAGGCAGCAGTGGATTTTCTGGAAACCGAACCTCCATTGCTCCTTAAACAAAAAATTCATAATTTTGTTTCACCAGAATCAGATCCAGTTGACATGACAGATTGGTCAACTGGCCGCATTGTGGAATTACCGCTTAAAATCAATGATGAACTTAAAATACTGGAATTAACCATCACCCCAGTCAAACTGGGTGAGAACAATATCATCTTTGCCACTGGAAGGGATCTCACCAAACAAAAGAGGATGGAAAATGCCCTTAAAGAAAGTGAAGAGAAATATCGATTACTGGTTGAAAATCAGACTGATATGGTTGTGAAATTTGATCCAGAAGGTAAAGTTCTATTTGCCAGTCCTTCTTACTGTGAAGTTCTGGGACGTACTGAGGAAAGCATTCTGGGAACCAATTTTCTACCCCTAGTACACCAGGAAGACCAGAAAAAAACTCATAGGGCACTGGAAAAACTACGCCGCCCACCCTATGTGGTTTTTCTAGAACACCGCTTGTTAACTATGAATGGTTGGCGTTGGATTGCGTGGGCAGATAAAGCCATAATGGATGATAAAGATGAGTTGGAAGCCTTTGTTGGTGTTGGGCGTGACATCACCGAACGGAAATTGGCAGAAGACCGGATAATGAGATCTTTAAAGGAAAAAGAACTATTACTTCGTGAAATTCATCATCGTGTGAAAAATAATTTGCAGATCATATCCACCCTTCTGAGCCTACAATCATCCAATACTAAAGACCAACGGGTCATTGATTTGTATCGGGAAAGTCAAAACCGTATACTTTCCATAGCCCTGATCCATGAGAATCTTTATCAATCGGAAGATCTGACCAATATTAACTTTGCTAGTTACGTGAAGAACCTCATTGCTGACCTTTTCCACTCTTATGGGGTAGACCCCAGTGAGATTCAGATGAATATGGAAGTAAAGGATGTTATTATGGGCATTGAAACCGCAATTCCAGGTGGTCTTATAATTAATGAGCTGATCTCTAACACCCTGAAACACGCTTTTCCCACGGGTAAAGGTGAGATATACTTGGAATTAACCAAAAAGGACAATGTAAAATACAAGTTAACAGTCCGGGATGATGGAGAAGCATTCCCTGAAAATTTCAAAATGGATGAAACGGATACTCTTGGAATGAAACTAATTTCTAACCTGGTAAATCAATTAGATGGTGATATAACACTAGATATGGATAATAAAGAATTTATAATTGAGTTTGAGGAACTAAAATACAAGGAGCGGATCTGATGACCAAATCCCGTATATTAGTGGTTGAAGACGAAGCAATAGTTGCCATGGGTATTAAACAAAAACTGGAAGACTTGGGTCATCAAGTAGTGGACATTGTTTTCACTGGGGAGGAAGCTGTTCAAACAGCCCTGAAAACGGAACCAGAGTTAATATTAATGGATATCGTTCTGAAGGGGAGTATGGATGGTATAGAGGCTGCTGCTAAAATACGTAATCAGTTGGACATCCCGGTAATCTACTTGACTGCCTATTCTGATGAAGAAGTCCTGGAAAGGGCACGTATGACTGAACCATATGGGTATATAATCAAACCATTCAAAAAGAGTGAATTAAATGCCAACATAGAAATGGCCCTGTATAAACATGCAGAGGATCAAAAAAAGAGTGAAACTGTTAAAAAACAGATTTTGGCCGATTTCTATGATTTCATTCTCAATTCTATGCCCACCACGGCAGATCAGTCCGATGAAGAAATAAGAAACACTTTGCTGAAAATATTTGCATCACGCCTAGAAGAGGAAATGAGGCCCCGTTTTGAGACAGAATTAGGAGACATTGTTGAAGAACAGAATTTAGATGACTTGGAGGGCATTTATAATGCATATCTTGATTGGGTTGCCCATCTTTTCGCTGATTTCGGCGTTCAAACCAAAATTGAAGCCAAAGGCCATGTGCATCTTTTTAAATTCCTCAACTGTCCCTGGATCGATGACGCCAAGAAAAAACCAGTTTTTTGCCTGAACTGCCAAGCAATAATGCAGCAAACCTTTGATTGGACTGGTATGGAAGGTAAAGTAGAGAAAAAAGCCACTATAGCCGATGGTTCAAACAGGTGTATCTTCAGATTTAATGTGCCATTTATGAAAAAAGACTAAATCTAAAATTATTCCCATAAAATTACATTGAAAACCTAATATTTACATTAAAAAAAAATTATATTCTTAAAGGCATAGTCCTGCCCCTAACTATTTTCCAGTTCCAATTTTTGTTTGTTTATAACCTCAAATTATTCATTCATTTAATCCCTAACATCCGCTCATTAAATATTCAAATGAAATTCCAATATTCGCCTCCATATATTCCCTGAAAAAAGGAATTCTAACGTGTAAATATAACCATAACCAGATTATAGTTGAAATGAGGATAATTCAGTTTAATGCCCGGTAGGGCAAAGTCTAGTCGAATAGTAGATCATGATTTATTAATTGGATGATCTCAAATGGATATTCATGGATCTCACAATGGGATTCTGATGGATCTCAAACTGGGATCTCAAACTGGATATTAAATAAGTATTCAAATAATCAATGAAAATGAACTAATAGAAATTAATTTAAGATCCAACAGAGATCATGATGAAATTAGAATTATAATTTAAAAATAACATCTGAAAAGATATTGGTGATTTAATGAGCCTGATTATAACTTACATTGGAAGTAAAGGATGTGTAATGGCTGCAGACAAACGCAGCATAGGATTTTTAGGAGACAAAAATCAACGAGAACTCCTGGAAGAGGATTTATATTCTGGTAAAATTAATACCGATGAAAAACTCTTTAAAAGAGCTAAAGAACTGGATATTAACCTTAAAATTACTGATAATGGAGAAAAAATCCGTAACCTTGGCAAAGTACTGGTGGGTGAGGTTAAAATTCGCGCCACCCATGAAACAAAACGTAAAAGAATATACGCCACCACCAATGGTTACCATCAAGTGGAGCTAACTGGTTCGGAGATTCAAAATGTTAAAAGCGGCCAGAGCTCCATCGTGATTTTTGGTAATAAAATTACTAAAGAAATTGCTGGTAAAAGCTTACAGAAACATTTCAAATCAAAGATAAGCCTTAACGAAGTAGGAAAAATATTCCAGAAGGTTATGGAAGATGTAGCGAAAGCAACACCCTCAGTAAGCAGGGAGTATGATATATTCATTATCCATCCCCCAATGGATCATAAACAGGCCATGGAACTACTGAGAAAATCCATAATCAGCGATGTGAAAGAACTGGAGAAATGGCGAAACGAACTTAAAGAGGATATGCTGGCAAAAAGACGGGATATTCAGATGGCCGCCAGGATCATGACCCAGGGTGAAGTTGGCCGAGTAAAAACTGTTGATGGTGATGGAGTTGAAGTTATCCTCTCTGAGGGTGTGGAAGCACTGGATATGAACTGGAATATCCTGGCCAAGTCTGGTGACACAATTATAATGAAAATGGAACAACCCTCACCCCTTAATCTGGGAGATTTGGTAGTTATTGAAGATGAGAATTTGTGTATAAAGAAGAATAAAAGCTCTTTAAGCTGTGACATAATACTATGTAAATCAAATTAACGAAAAAAATATCTATTGTATCATAGTATGGAATTACAATAAGTAAGACCAAGAAAATTAACACATAGATTAAATTGTAATATAAATTAAGGTGAATTAAACATGAAGCTAACTTTTTTAGGAAGTGGTGGCGGACGCTTTCGCCACTATAACCCAGCGCAGGATGACCGGCGGATTTAGAATCGACGGTATAGATGGTAAAAACCTGCACCTGGATCCGGGTCCTGGGGCTCTGGTACGCAGCTACCAGTTCGGTGTGAACCCCCTTAAACTTCACGGAATCCTGGTATCACACTCACACACCGACCACTATAGCGATGCTGAGGTCTTAATAGAAGCCATGACCAGGGGAATGACCCGGAAAAAGGGACTGGTGATTGGCAGTGAGAGTGTTATCAACGGATACCAGAAATGGGGTCCCTGCATATCCCATTACCATCTCTCCAAACCACAGGTTGAAGTTATGGAAGCTGGTGATATCCTGAGAAAAGACAACCTTAAAATCACCGCCACACCCACCCAGCATGGTGATCCTAAAAATATTGGTTTCCGTCTGGAATGGGATGGATTCACCTTATCTTACACCTCAGATACTGCTTACTTTGAAGAACTTCAGGAGCATCATCAGAAGGCCGATGTTCTCATTGCCAGTGTGATCAGACCTGGAAATGAAAAGATAAAAGGCCATCTGTGCGCTGATGAATTCCAACAGCTGTTGGATGAGACTTCTCCTCAGCTAGCCATAATGACCCACCTGGGAATGAAACTCATCACTGACCACCCTGTAGAAGAAGCCGCCAGAATCAGCAAAAAAACTGGTGTTAAGACCATTGCCGCCCGGGATGGGATGGTTATTAATCTGGATAATTTCCAGGCAAAGCAGCAGACCCTGGATAAAAACTAATTAACACATGAGTTGATCTTAATTAATAAATAAAAGAAAATTTTAAATGACATTTGAATGAATAGGTGGTATATGCCTCGGTGGCTCAGTCTGGTAGAGCGCGTGACTCGTAATCTCGTGGTCGGGGGTTCAAATCCCCCCCGAGGCTTTAATTTCTTATTTTTGTAAATAATAATTAATATAGATTATAATACTTCAAAAATATATATTAAATATTAATAGTAAGTTATACATAGTAATACTTGAGTACGACCATTTATATTTATTAAAAAATCAGATCATAAATAAATATCTCAATTAAAAAAATGAATTAACAAGAAAATTACTATTCATAAAACCTGAAAGTGGGTGTTGAATGGATTTATCAAGCTTATTACCAAATTTATTGGTTGAAAGATTACTTGGTTTCATACTTGGATTACTATTATTCTACGCAGCTTTGAAACTGCTTAACGAATTAAAAAATAAAGAAATCGCCATTTCAATGGTTTTCCTGCATAAAAACCGGATGATAATTATCTTCTCTTCACTGTTTATAAGTGGATTATTATCATTTGTAACGGGTTTAATCTATGTTTTTATTGGTAATGGCATATACATCGAACGATTACTGAATTTAAATGCCGTTGTACTATTAATATTCATTGTTTCATTGCAAAGAATAATGGGAGGGAAATAATATGGACACGTTGATCAATGCCATGACAATTATAGTAACTTTTACCGTGTTCTTACTCTCTTTGATGATTTTCCTAAATATGTTAAAATACAAGGAAGCTGCTTTAAGCCTTATATTTAACAAATTAGATGAAAGTATATTAATATTCAAAATTATGGCTATTGCTGCTTTGATTTTCGCTGTTGGGAGATTATTAGACCTTCTGAATATAACTTCCGCCTCTCCACTGGTTGATGATGCTGCCACTATTCTAAATCTTACAACCACCGTTGTCCTGATCTTCGCATTTTATAAATTATTTAATATAATGAAAATAAAAAACCTCACAGTTTAATAGCGTAAACTGAAGTTTTATACTTATAACTGTAAAAATAACTATCAGTAACTTAAACTATTCATTTTCGAATAAATTACATAAAAAAATGAAATTATTCATATTTTATTGAATCTACACTAAAACTATATTTAAACTCAGGTAATTATTATGAAAGTGATATCCAAGGAAGGATTGGTGATGTGTCGGGAGCATTATCACTGCCAGTATGAAAGCTGCAAGCATTATTCATGGCACCAGGAAAAAGAATCATGTAAGAGTCGCAGATGCCAGAAACTACGCCAGATGGTTAGCTGCACTAAAACACCAATTGAAAGATGATAATTAGTGCTATTATCCCTTAAAGAACAGATTCTTAGTTATAAAGATGAAATAATTGTTAATGATTTCTAAAGACAAATTAAAAAAAAGATTAAGACCGGTCAACCTGTCTAGGGTTTATAAACCCGGATCTTAACAGGTGATCAGTAAGGACCATTGCCATGGCAGATTCAGCCACTGGTGTCACCCTGGGACAGATACATGGATCGTGCCTGCCTGTTATCTGGATTTCAGTTTCTTCCATTTTTTCAATATCCACAGTTTTTTGAACAGTGCTAATGGAGGGAGTGGGTTTAACTGCCATCCTTGCAACTATGGGCATACCATTAGATATTCCACCAACAATTCCACCACTGGTGTTGGTGGTGGTTTTAATCTGTTTTCCTTCCAGGTAATATTCATCGTTAGTTGCACTGGCTGTGGATTCAGCTAACTGGAATCCGAAGCCGATCTCCACGCCCTTTACTGATCCGATTCCCATTAAAGCCCTGGCCAGATCCGCGTCTAACTTGTCAAAAACAGGATCTCCCAGGCCCGCGGGAACACCGAATGCCAGAGTTTCCACCACTCCACCTACAGAGTCCCCTTTTGCTTTGGCTTCCAGGATCTTCTCCTCCATGAGTTTTGCTGCCTTCTCATCAGCACATTTAACCGGGTTTCGGGAGGAATATTCTTCAATAAATTTATGGGCAACAGTTTGGGCCTTCACATCAGCTACCTGAGTTACATGGGAGATAACTTTAATGTCCTGAAGTTCCAGGAGTTTTTTAGCAACTGCTCCCCCAATAACATGGCCAATGGTGTTCCGGCCACTGCCTCTGCCTCCTCCACGGTAATCATAACACCCGTACCGGGAGGTCCAGGTGTAATCACCATGTCCTGGGCGGGGTTTATTTCGGAAAGGTTCATAGGCAGATGAATCTGCATCTTTATTATACACCACCGCAGCTATAGGGGTGCCATCAGTTTTTCCCTCAAAAATTCCTGATAAAACTTCAACCTGGTCTTTTTCTCCCCGTGAAGTGGTTATTTTACTGGTTCCGGGCCTTCTTTGATTTAGTTCTTTTTGTATGTCTTCTGCTCTTAATTCCAGTCCAGCGGGACAGCCATCAACCACAGCGCCCAGGGCTGTGCCATGACTGGATCCAAAGGTGGTGACTCTGAACATGTTGCCAGTTGTATTTCCTGCCATGAATCCACTTCCTTTTTTTAAATCTAATTGAATTTATGGGTAACTGTAATAAATAGAATTATGGTATTGTATAGGATTATGGTATTAATAATAGAACTATTGGCCTACTTGTTAATTATTTGATTTTTAATCTTTCTAACTGCAAATTAGTAATTATTATTTAATTATCATTTTATGATGGCGTATAAGGCTTGATTAAATATTTTACCATTTTTAATACAACTTTTTTCCATAATGCCCTCCAATTTGAAACTGTTTTTTTCAAGTACCCGCCTGGAGGCTGTGTTTTGTTCCATGGGTTTGGCGAATATTCGTTCCAAGCCTAATTCATTAAATCCGTATTCTAAAATTCCTTTTATGGCTGAAGAAGTAATATTTTTTCCCCAATATTTTTCACCTAACCAGTACCCGAGTTCGGCTGATATTCGTTCTATATCTTCTCCAGGGGCCAAGCCAATACCCCCCACTGCCTGGTTATGGATGGTAATGGCAAAGTTATGTAGATGATTATCATTACGGGCCACGGTGATCCAATCTTCACCATGCAGAGTAGTGTAGGGATGGGGGAAGCCATCTCTCATGTTCGTGGCAATACGGGGGTTGTTGGCATTCTTCACCAGACTTTCAACATCCTCCCGATTCCACATCCTCAAAACACAATTATCACATTTAATTCTCATATATTGCACCAATTAACTTTCTAATTATCACTGTTAATAAAGTATATAATTCTAATGATAAATTGTAATAAGAATAATTATGCAGGAGTCTATAAATGACTGATCATGACCAGGAACTATTCCAGAAAGATTCAATTTTAAAAATCTATCAAATACTTTACAATCTTTACGGTCCTCAAGGCTGGTGGCCATTAATGGATCTGGAATCCGAGAATTTGAATAAAACCGGAGCCACCCACGGTTACCATCCCCTGAATTATGATCTTCCGGAAACAGAAACCCAGAAATACGAGATTATTTTAGGTGCAATATTAACCCAGAATACCACCTGGACATCAGCAGAGAAGGCACTCTGGAACCTTAAAGAATTAAATGCCCTGCAACCTGATGAACTCCTAACCCTTGATGAAGATATGCTTAAGGAAGCAGTTCGTCCCGCTGGTTTTCTCAACCAGAAATCAATGTATCTTTTGAACATTACCCAGTTCTTCATATCCTTGGAGGGAAAAACACCACAGAGAAAAGAGATTTTAAGGGTAAAAGGCGTTGGAAACGAAACTGCTGATTCGATACTACTTTATGCCTATAAACAACCCGAATTCGTGGTGGATACCTATACTCGGAGGATTTTAAGCCACCTGGGACTGGTTGATGAGAAAATCAATTACATTGAACTTAAAAATATCTTTGAAAGTAGTCTACCTGTTGATGTGCCCTTGTACCAGGAATACCACGCACTGATAGTTGAACATGCCAAAAGATATTACCAGAGAAAGCCTTATGAAAAAGACATCTTATTACAATAACATTTGAATAAACAAGTTGGTAGAAATAATAAATACTCAGATCCTTTCTTTGTACAATAATTCTTTGAATCTGATTTTAAATTCTGTGCCCTTACTTCTTCAAGTTCAATCTCCCCATCCACCTGGTTAATTAGAGTATTAACCAGTTGCAACAGTTAAGAATATAACCGGGATACCTAAATCCTTGATCTTGGAAGCGGTGGGAATAAATCCATTATTTCCTATAAATCCATTACTTCCCATTTAGTTATTTAAAATACGAACTAACTTCTTTCCCTCTGTTCTAACTTTTTTTGTTCTTTTTTAATCTTTTCCTCTAGGAGAGCATTCTTAAACATAAGTTCTTCCTGTCTTTCAATCCTTTCAGTGATATCAATGGATAATATGAATATTCCTTCTGGAATTGGGTGAATGCTTAATTCAAACCATCGCGCTGTACCATTGGGATAGGTAAATTTATTATCCAGGTGATGGGAAGTGCCTTCTTCCATGGATCTTTTCAGGATCTGGAATAAATCTGTTTCCTCAATACCAGGATACATCTCCATCATGGTGTGTCCCAACAATTCATCCCTTTCACGGCGTCCCTGTTTTAAGAGAGCATCATTAACATAAAGATACCGCCAATCTGGACTAATAATCTGACATCCTTCCATCATATTATCCAGAGCAGTGCGGTATTTTTCTTCACTTTTTTTAAGAGCTTCTTCAGCAAGTTTACTTTCAGTTACATCCCGAACTATGGCCTGGATAATGTATTCATCCTCAATTTTAATTCGGTTTAGAGTTACTTCCGTATAAAAAGTGGTACCATCATATCTATGATGTTGCCATTCGAAATGCTGAGGATGACCAGCAAGGGCTTTATTAATAAGTTTTATTGCCTTATTTTTAGAGGATTCACCATCATCTTGTAGTTCAGGGGAAAATGAATAAGGAGTTTGGCCTATTATTTGATCACGGGTTACACCGAAAATTTCCAGACCTTTCTCATTACACTCTATGAAACTATTTCCCCTCATTATAAATATTCCATCAGCCGCATTATCGAAGAGGCTGCGATATTTGTTTTCACTAATCTTTACTGCTTCCTGGGATTTTTTTAGTTCAGTCACATCCAGGAGAGATGCCACACTCTTTTTAGTCCCCGGAATCATACCAATATCCAAATGAATATTTTTAACACTACCCCTTCGATCGATGAATTTGAAATAGTAGGCTAATGGTGCTGAAGTGGAGTCTATTCTACGCAGACCATGGTATTCCCTCATCCTTTCCAGATCCTCCGTGTCCACGAATTCTGTCCAGCTTTTCTTACCTTCAACCTCCTCCCGCGAATAACCACTTAATTTTGCAAATTGGGAGTTAGCCAGGGATATGGTTGTGTTTTCCTCAATGATCACCGTCGCAGCCCCTGTATGCTCAAAAATCACCTTATAATACTCTTCAGATTGTTTGAATTTTTTAATTATCTTATTTTTATAAATTGCAAGTTCAATAGCATATTTTAGTTCCGCAGCATCAAATTGTCTGCTTAAATAAGTATCGGGTTCTGTAAACTCTTCTTCAGAAAAATTCAAATTTCCAAAATCAGCAGGTTTGGTTAAATAAATGGTGGGCAGATCCAAATTTTTTATTTCCGGGACCAGTTCAAAATCACCCTTTAAACTTATATCCATCAAAACAATATCCGGATTATTCTGGGCCATGTTTATGGGAATTCCCTCAGAATTGACCATCAAAAGAATAGAATAACCAAATGATTCTAAAGTTCTTTTAATGCCCAGTGATTCCTTAGAATCATCTCCAATCACGAGTATTTTTAAATCAACCATCAGACTCCCCTACTAATATTAATTAGGTTTTATTACTTCCCTATAATGAAAATTCAGTTTTAAATAGCTGAACTTCATTTTTATCCTTAAATGATTCAATTTATATACTTCAGTTATCCCCTTAATTGATTTAAACCCATAATAATATAGAATAACCAAAATCCTCCTCAGGTAAATCCATATTTATCAATTAAATCCGTTCCTTGTATTCAAATTCTTTGAATTTCACTCTAAATTCTGTTCCATGACTCCGGTCCAGTGCGATCTCACCATCAAGTTGATGGGCTAAATTTGAAACCAGTTGCAAACCAAGTGATTTCAAGTTTTCCAGGTCCATATCATCAGGGAAACCAATTCCATTATCACTCACTATTAACTCATACTCATCCCCTACACTTTTAAGAGATATTTTTATCTCACCTTTTCTTTTGTTGGGAAATGCGTAACGCAGACTGTTAGAGACTAGTTCGTTGATTATAAGACCCAATGGAATTGAAGTTTCCATGCTCATGGCAACATTTTCCATGTTTATAATAGGTTTTATGGTATCTCTAGTGGCCTGGTAGGAGTAAAATATCCCGTAAACCAGCTTTTCAACGTATTTTTCAAAGTTTATGTGGCTCAGATCAGAGGACTCGTAAAGCTTTTCATGGACCATGGCCATTGATTTAACTCTAGCCTGGCTTTCCCCTAAAACCTTTTTAGTTTCCTCTTCTTCCACGTACTGTTTCTGTAGATTCATAAGGCTGGTTACAATTTGCATGTTATTTTTAACCCGGTGATGGATCTCACGTAATAAGAGTTCTTTCTCATTTAAAGTGGCAATGTTCTTTTCTTTATACCTTATTCTTTGGATGGCCAGAGCATAATATACAGAAATTCTCTCCAAAGCTTCCAGGTCCAGATCATTGTAATCACGTGTAGAATTTGCTAGGGAGATTTGACCCAATAATTCATCTTCAGCAACCACCGGTACAGAAATGAAATTCTTCAGAGGTATGTGGCCTTCGGGTATTCCCATTGAGGATTGATGGGTCTGTGGTGTATTGGTGTAAAATCCGGTTAAGTTGTTGAGGGAATGACCCCAAAGAGCAGGGTATAAGCCATCACCACCCCGGGGGAATCGGGTATTGTCTTTTAAATTAACATGGCATTTATCCATCATTGAATTGTGGGTGTGCACCACCATGTTTTTGTTAACAGGATCAATGGTGGCTGCGTAGCCTTCCTGACTATCAGTGAGTTTTTCGGACTCATCTAAAATGAGAACCGAAATATCTTCCATGGATGATTCTTCAGAGATCATTGGAGCGTAAACCCTGGAGAGGGAATGGTTAATTTCAAGTTCCCATTTCAGATCATCCAGATATTTCCGTTCCTGAGTGATGTCCTGGGCCGCACCATAGATACGTAGCCTACCAGGTTTTGCATCCTCCACACATCGTACATGGTTTCGAAGCCAGCGTACTTCACCGTTAATAGTAATGATACGGAAAATAGTGACATTTGTTGATCCTGCTTTGAGATCTGACAGTTGTTTATGGGCAATTGTTTCATCTTCGGGGTAGACGGTGAACATCCAGCAACGTTTCTCATGGAGTTCTTTCTCTGTGAAGCCAGTGATATTATAAAAAGAATCAGTTATCCAGTCCACCTCATATTCACCAGATTCACCATGCACACAAGAATAAGCAAAATCACTGATTAACTGCCCTACCATTCGATGACGGTGCTCGGATTCCGTTAATAAAGCCTCGGTTTTCTTCCGTGATGTGACATCCCGTACTATAGCCTGGATTAAATATTCATCCTCAATTCTAAGCTGGTTTAAAGTTACTTCCGTATAAAATGTTGTTCCATCATAACGGAGATGTTTCCACTCAAAATGCTGAGGATATCCCTCCAAAGCCTTTTTAACCAGTTTTAGAGATTTATCCTTTGATGGTGACCCGTCTGGTTGTAATTCTGGTGAGAATACATGGGGTTTTTCACCTATTATTTGATCTCTGGTCACACCATACATCTCCAGTGCCTTCTGGTTACATTCAATGAAACGATCATTTCTCATTAGAAATATACCATCATCAGCATTATCAAAGAGGGCACGGTATTTATTTTCACTCACTTTAAGTGCATTTTCAGCCTCTTTGCGTTGGGTTATATCCACCATAAGACCGATTAAACCAGCCACGTTGCCCTCTGCATCGTCAAATGTGGTCTTGTTAAAAAGTACTATGTGCCTTGAACCATCAGCGTACTTAACTGGAGCTTCATAGACCTGTAAGTCCTTACCTTCCATTAATTCTTTATCTTTCTGGTGATATTTATCCGCCAAATCCTCAGGAGATATATCATAAACCGTTTTTCCCATTATAGAATCCTTTGATAGGCCGATAAAATCTTCAAACGCAGCATTACAGCCAATATAGGTATAATTTTTATCTTTGTAGAAAAGAGGGTAGGGAATGGTATCCATCAAATGCTGTAGAAAATGGTACTGGTTTTTGATCTGATCTTGTATCTTCATTTTTTCAGTGATATCCTGGAAATACCAAATTCTACCCACATAATTGTTTTTTGAATCAGATAAAGGTGCAGAATACCTATCGAAAACTTTACCATCCTTTAATTTGATTTCATCTATGCTTTTTTCAGATTCATGGGAATATAGATATTTAACCTTCTCTTTAAACGCGTGGGGATCTTTTAACTGTTTTAAAACTGAATCAACGATCCTCTGATCATCTTTGGTTTTTAACAGTTTTTGGGGTATATTCCACATTTCCACAAATCTATGATTGTAAAGAATGGATTTACCATCATGATCTACCACCAGAATTCCATCCGGGGAAGATTCAAGTTGTGCCTCCATTAGAGTGGTCTTTAACTGTATTTCAGATTCTTTCTTTTTCTGTTCAGTGATATCAAGACAGATTCCACTCATTCTTATAGGATTACCTTCCAGGTCATAATAAGTAGTTCCCAGGGCACTAACCCATATCTCATTCCCATCTGGACGGATAACTCGGTACTCATTTTCCAGGAATTCATGGTTCTCAATGGCCTGGTTGATTCTACTCATGGCCGGATCACGGTCATCAGGGTGCATTATTTCTAACCAGGTGTTAAAGGAGGTTTCAGCGGTTGGGGGTAATCCAAAAAGTTGGTAAAACTCAGGAGACCATGTTAATTTCTCAGTTAGCATATCCCAGTCCCAAAAACCACTCTTTGCCGCTTTTTGAGCAAATGCTAACCACTCATTGGAAAATTGGAGTTTCTTTTCACTTTCATGCAGAGCTTTTACCATTTTTTCCCGATCTTTCTCTGTTTCTATGGAATCAATGGCCATGGAAATATCCATTCCCATTTCCTTTACCAATTCAACTTCTTCTTCATCAGAGAAAAATCCAACTTCTGAAGAATAAATATTTAAAATTCCAATTGGATCTCCCCTTGACTTAATAGGAATCAAAGCTAATGATTTATAACCTCTTTTTAAAGCATTTACACCCCATTTAATATTAGGTTCATTTTTTATATCTTCAATTACAACTAATTCCCCTGTTTCTGCTACTTTACTTGCGGGTTTATCCATACTGGGTTTTTCATGGAGGTTGATGGATATCTTATTCAAATAACCATCTTCATGCCCATAATGGTTTACGGGTTTGAGTTTACCAGTTCCCGGGTCAATGATGCCTATCCAGGCCATTTTGAATTTACCATAATCCACACAGACTTGACATATACGTGCGAATAACTCTTCAGTATCTTTAACTCTCACCACTGCCTGATTAACCTGACTTAATGTGGCGTAAAGTCTGTACAATCGACTAATTCTTTCTTCAGCTTTTTTACGCCCGGTGATATCAAGAAGAGATGCCACACTCTTTTTGGTCCCGGGAACCAGACCCACTTCTAAATGAATGTATTTAAGTGTTCCAAAACGGTCAATAAACTTGAAATCATATATCTCAGGGGCTTTTTGGGGTTCTATTCTCCGAATACGGTGGTATTTTTCCATTCTTCCCAGATCATCGCGTACCACGAATTCAGTCCAGCTTTTCTTACACTCCAACTCTTCTCGCGAGTAACCACTGAGTTTTTCAAATTCTTCGTTGGCCAGAGAAATGGTTGTATCTTGTTCAAGGATTACAGTGGCAGTTCCAGTATGCTCAAAAATGGTCCGGTAATATGATTCCGAATTTTCCAATGCCTTTTTCGCTTTTTTTGTTTGGGTTATATCGCGTATAAAGGCCTCAATACCCCTTATTTCACCATTCTCATCATAATGATACTGTGCATTCATGGACACCCAAAATGATGTTCCATCTTTTCTTAAGGCTTCACCCTCCATATTTTCAACTTTACCATCTGATTTAAGTTTATCAAATAAGATTTGCCTGTCCTTCAGAGATTTGTAAAGTGAAATTGAGGTTATGCCCTTCATTTCCTGGGGAGAATCAAATCGGTACATACGTGCCGCAGAAGGGCTGGCCATCACAATAAGATCTTTTTTATCCACACGAAGGTATGCATCCTGAACATTTTCAACAATAGTACGATATCTTTTTTCGCTTTCTTTCAACGCTTTTTCAATCAGTTTACGTTGCGAAATATCCTCAAAAACAACTGCAAAATAGCCCTTCTCTTCACTGTAAGCTGTGACTGAATAAAATTTATCAAATGGTTTAAAATATAATTCGAACGCTTTACTTTCACCAGTTAAGGCCACTCCCCCATAAAACCCAATTAATTCAGGATTGGTATCCTCAATCTCAGGAATGACTTCTGTTACTCGCTTCCCAATAATATCTTCTCTTTTAAGGCCGGTTAATCTTTCAAAGGCTTTATTGGTTCTGAGGAAAACAAAATCAACTGGCTGGTTTTCACCATCCACTATGATCTGGTGGTAGGCAAACCCATTTAGCATGTTTTCAAATAATGAAACATATTTGGATTCAGTTGCTTTAATTTTCCTTTCAGCATTATTTTTATAAATAGCAAGTTCAATTCCATATTTTAATTCAATAGGACTATAAGGTTTTATTATATAACCATAAGGACCGGTTGAAATGGCTTTTTTAACTGTAGATTCTTCAGAATGAGCAGTTAAGTATATAATTGGTATTTCAAGCCTTTTTATTTCCTGGGCAACTTCAATACCATTAATATCTCCTTTGAGGATTATATCTATCAAAACTAGATCAGGCATTATTTCATATGCCTTTCTAATGGCTTCTTCTCCCCTACTGGCCACATGTGGAACTGAATAACCAAATGATTCTAAAGTTCTTTTAATGTCCAATGCCTCAATGGAATCATCCTCTACCACGAGGATTTTAACATCACCCATTCATATAACCCCATTAAATTATGTTATATGTTTTATTAATATTGTATGTTAAATATTAATATAAGAATTTTCCGACACCCATACACCTTAATTAAATAATTTACGGGTTTAAAACAATTATTATAAGCTCTATTTTCTTTAATAGTTAAAAAACCCATTTATTTAATAAAGAACTTTAAATATTTGTATGATAGGCTAAAAATAAATATAATTAAATAAAGATCATGATAATAATTGAATTCAACAAGAAATTTCTGGTGGAAGTGCCGGATTATCAAATTGTTATCATTTTGATGTTAAAATTAAGATATTAATAGACTATTTAAAATTGTATTATATGGGGATAATCCATTGAGGTAGAACAATCCCTATCTTATTAAGCAGATAATAGGTATATGGTGATAAAATGCAATTCCCAACTCGTCGAATGCGTAGGCTAAGAAAAACTTCCCAGATAAGGAAAATTCTCCAAGAAACAACTTTAAATGCTGAAGACTTCATTTACCCCCTTTTTATAAAGGAAGATTTAGAAGAGGGAACTGGAGAACACATCGACACCATGCCCGGCCAGTACCGTTACTGCCTTGAAGACGCAGTAGATGAAGCAAAACGATTGGAAAAATTAGGCCTCCAATCAGTTCTATTATTCGGGATGCCTGAAGAGAAAGATGAAATGGGAACAGCCGCTTATGCAGAGGATGGTATAGTCCAGCAGACTGTCCGACGCCTGAAGGCAGAAACTGAACTGGTGGTTATCACCGATGTCTGTCTATGCCAGTACACCACCCATGGTCATTGTGGAATAGTGGAAAACGGTGAGATCATCAACGATGAAAGCCTGCGACTATTGGCTAAAACTGCTCTCTCACATGCTGAAGCCGGTGCAGACATAGTAGCCCCTTCAGACATGATGGATGGTCGGGTGGAAGCTATTCGTGAAATGTTAGATGATGGGGGTTTTCAGGATACACTGATCATGTCCTACGCTGCCAAATATGCATCCAGTTTCTACGCACCGTTCCGGGATGCAGTTTGCTCAGCCCCGTCATTTGGGGATCGTAAAACCCACCAGATGAACCCGGCCAATGTTGAGGAAGCCCTCCTGGAAGTGGAGTTGGACCTGGAAGAAGGAGCGGATATTATAATGATTAAACCAGCTATGGCTTATCTGGATGTGATTCATGCAGTTAAAGAGGAGTTCAGGATGCCCACCGCTGCTTATCAAGTAAGTGGTGAATACTCCATGTTACGGGCTGGTATTGAAGCAGAATATCTTACCAATGATTCCATATACGAATCATTATTATCCATTAAAAGGGCTGGTGCTGATCTTATCATATCCCATTTTACCCCTGATTTTCTGGAAGGAAAACTGGATGAAATCTGTTAACAGAAATTTTCAAGGTTTTAGTGGGGATAAACGTTAGATCCTAATATAAAATTAACCTAAACTTCATCACATAATTTAAATATTTTAGATTAACCAATCAAAGGCATAAATCAAAATTGAATTAAGCTAAACAGTATTTTTGCAACTATAACGAGGTGAAATGCATTGAATTCCAGTTATGTTTCTAAATGTGCCCAGATAGCCTCTGTACTTGAGGTAAGTGGTCATCCAAAACCCGGTAACGTGCACCGAACTCGGAACTTCCCGGATATGGTCTTTGAAGATTTTCTCCTAAGTGGAATAGCCATTGGTGAGGCCATGGAAAAAGCTGCCGAAAAAGGGTTAAAGTACCGGGAAAATCCTGAAAAATGGGATAAAATAGGGTTGGGGAAACTGATCCTGGAAGCAGTGCAAGAAACTGACCACTGGGTGGCCAACAACACCAACCTGGGCATTGTAATGTTACTCACCCCCATATCTGTAGTGGCAGGAATGTCCGAGGATGAAACTGTTAATTGGGATATTTTTCGTGATAAAATTGACCATTTGATACGATCAACCACTTCCGAAGATGCAGTTAACCTTTACAGAGCCATTAACATTGCTGATGCAGGTGGTATGGGTGAACAGGATGATCTGGATGTGGCTAGTGAAAGTTCTCTCCAGAAACTACGAGACGATGATGTTAACATGTTCAGTGTACTGGAAATGTCTTCAGCATGGGATAAACTATCCTATGAACTCACCCATAAAATGCCAGTTACATTTGAAACAGGTTATCCCGTGTTTCGAAAGGTCAAATCAGAAAAGAGCATAAATGAAGCCACGATACAGACTTTCCTTACCATTTTAGCCCAGGTTCCAGATACCCTCATCAGTCGCAAGTTCGGGGATTCCAGAGCCAGGGAGGTTTCAGCCAATGCCAAGCCCATACTGGAAGAAGGTGGAATATTATCTAGTAAGGGTAGATCCATGGTAGCAAAATTCGACCAGGAACTGATTAGTAGTGGTTTAAATCCAGGGACCACTGCAGATTTCACTGCCTCATCGATCATGGTGGCTTATCTTGATGGTTACAGAGAGTATACAGCTAAACTTGTAGAATAAAATATTTAATTTAAGTGGAAAATCAGATGAAATATTAAATTATTGAAATATTAAATTATAATAACGAAATTAATGGAAAAAAATAAAATCAGATTAAATTAATTGATTTAATACGAATTATCAGTATACCAAAAAAAATGATTAAAATTAAAATATGGGAAAATAAGGATTAAATAACAAAGATTCATCCATAATAAAAATTCATCAAAGATAGGGATTATCGAATACGGATTATCGAGGTTTCAAAAAATGCTAGAGAAGATCATCAATGAAATGCACCTCTACGAGAAAAAGGTCCTGAAAGCGTTAGGGGAAGCAGGAGGTCAAGCCATACCGGAAGATGTGGCTCAAAGTACAAATTTGGATATCAAGCAGGTTATGAGTGCTGCCGGAGCACTGGAATCCAAGGGGATCATAGAAATAGAACGTGACGTTGAGGAAGTGCTGAGTCTGGGCCCATCAGGATCCACCTATGCCCAGGAAGGTTTACCAGAACGGAAAATCTTAGAAACCCTCCATAAAGACCACACTATCCATATGAAGGATCTAGCCCAGAAATCCGGGATTGAACCTTCCGAAGTTAAAATAGCCATTGGATGGATCATGAAAAAGGGATGGGCAGTTCTGGATAAAGGGAACGTTACCATAACAGATGATGGTGAAAAAGCCCTGGCAAAACCAGGTATTGATGAGATCCTCCTCAAAACCATTATGGATTCCACCAAAATACTAACCCTGGGTGGTTTATCAAATTCCCTGAACGAAGGATTCCAACTCCTGAAAAAAAGGAAAGGGCTAATTAATTTAAATAAAAATTCAAGTTACACACTGGTCACAACAGAAAAAGGCCAGGATATTCTGGATCATGGATTCCAGATACGTGAAGAAGCCACTCAACTCACCCATGAACAACTTAAAACCGATTCCTGGAAAAACCTGCACTACCGTGGCTATGACATTCAGGCAGAACATCCCATAATATTCCCTGGTAAGATGCATCCCCTGCAGCGGACTATTCAGGAGATCCGTCGCATATTCCTGAACCTGGGTTTCACCGAATCCAGGGGAACTGTCCTGGAATCTGCATTCTGGAACTTTGACTGCCTCTTCCAGCCCCAGGACCATGCCGCCAGGGAAATGCAGGATACATTCTATGTTAAATCCCCACAGAGTACACAGTTACCAGCAGATGAACTGGTGGGAAGGGTTGGTCAAGCACATGAGGATGGTGGCCAAACTGGTAGTGAAGGATGGGGATACCAGTGGGACGTGGATGTTGCCCGTCAATCTGTGCTCAGGACCCACACTACCTGTGTTTCTGCCCGTTACCTTGCTGAAAATGAACCTCCTTTAAAGATGTTCTCAGTGGGCAGGGTATTCCGCCGGGAAACCATAACCTACAAGCACCTACCTGAATTCCATCAGGTAGAGGGTATTGTGGCTGCCGAGGAGATTAACTTCAAAAACCTCCTGGGAATACTCAAAGAATTCTACCACCAGCTGGGCTTCGAAGTCCGTTTCCGTCCAGCCTACTTCCCTTACACTTACTTATCCACGGAATGTGAGATCTACCTACCCGAGAAGGAAAGCTGGATTGAACTGGGAGGATCTGGAATGTTCCGTCCGGAAGTACTGGAACCATTGGGAATAGAAACACCCGTGGCCGCTTTTGGATTAGGAATCGAACGTCTGGCTATGATCCGCCTGGGAATTAAGGATATCAGGATGTTATACCAGAGTGACTTGGGATGGCTGCGTAAATTACCGGTAACTCAAACTTACAGTCAAAAATAGTAAACTAATAGTACATAACTGAAATTTTAACCCTAAAAAAATTAAATAAAAATAGTTCCTGAAATATCTAACTTCAGGATCCATTACTGGGAGGGAATAGGGATGATTAAACAGTATATTGCCCTGGCAGCAATAGCTATTATCATGTTACTGGCCATTGTAATTAGTCTGGACCTATTACCCTCCACCACCATACCCCTGGATTCTGTGGAAGTTACAGAATATCAGGGTCAGGAACTATCCTCGGTTAATGATTTCCGTGAAAACTCCATTAAAGGACCCCAAAGGGTTGATATTTCAAGTTATCATCTAGAAGTCACTGGGCTGGTAGCTAATCCCCAGAATTACACCTACGATCAACTTAAAAATTTCCAGAATTATCAGAAGGTGGTTAAACTTGACTGTGTTGAAGGATGGAGTGTTAATATACTCTGGCAAGGTGTGCTGGTTAAAGATATCCTGAATGAGGTTAAACCATTACCCTCTGCAAATACTGTTATCTTTTATGCTGTTGACGGGTATTCAACCTCTTTCCCACTGGAATACCTCCAGAATAACCAGATAATTATGGCCTACAAAATGAACAATGCCACCCTACCTCCAGAGAGAGGATTCCCCCTGCAACTGGTAGCAGAGAGTAAATGGGGATACAAATGGATAAAATGGATAAACAAGATAGAACTTTCCGATAACCCCAACTATCAGGGATACTGGGAAAGCAGAGGTTATTCTATAAGTGGAAACCTCAATGAGAGTTTTTTCAAATAATTAAGTCGTTACTCCATTAATGAACGGTTATCAAGAAGAAGAGTTATTGTAAATGGAAATTATTGCAAGAAAAAGGTTATGTAAAGTAGTATCATCATTTTGAGCTGATTGCATGGACCGAAAAGCCATTAAAAAAACTGTTCACCTGGCTTTGCTAATACTGGTAGCCATAGTTATCATTTCTGGCCGGGGAATAAGTTATTACCAAACTATTGAAGGTATCACTGGCGGTTTACTGAGTAAAAACCTTTCTTTCCAGTTGCATACACTCTTATTTTTACCATTTCTCCTAATCCTCCTTATTCACATCTTTTTTTCATGGTTATGGCCTAAAGAAAAAGAGTGACAAATAAATATAAAACCAGTTATAAACAATACATTACTATAGATAGTTTGATCCCTGATTCATACTGATAAATATTAAATTTATAACAGATATTAGCTCTAGATATCCAGTCACCTGATGATACACACAATACATCGATTACTAATTTCTCTAGGTATTTTTTTCTATAATAATTAGTTTTAGCATTATTAAAAACAAACCCACCCTTAAAATATATATTGCATTATTTGAGGATTAATATGGTTCAAAATAATATTTTCGGTGCCAAAATAGTGGATCTGGCCTTGGAAGTTGAGGATCACTTGATAATATCTGATCTTCACCTGGGATATGAAGAAGCCCTCAATTACCAGGGCATAATGATACCCAAATTCCAGTACCCCAAGATCATTAAGAGAATGGAAGAAATTCGCTCCCGGAGTGATTGCACCAGTATAATAATAAACGGTGACCTGAAACACGAATTTGGCAAGATAAATCGTCAGGAATGGAAGGAAACCCTGAAATTCATTGACTACCTTAAGGAACACTTTCAGGATATAATCCTCATCAAAGGCAACCACGACCCCCTAACACCCATAATCGCCCAGAAAACAGGATTAGATGTACATCCCCATTATTCAACTGGTAATTTTTTGGTAATGCACGGGGATAAGATCCCCGAAAAATGGGATGAAATCACCGAAGATAACATTGTAATTGGACATGAACACCCTTCAGTGGGGATTAGAAGTGGTGAAAGACAAGAGAAGATAAAATGCTTCCTGGCAGGAGATTTCAGGGATAAAAAAATCATTGTAATGCCCTCCTTCAACTTCATAACCGAAGGATCAGATGTTCTCCACGAGAAACTTCTCTCCCCCTTCCTGAGAGAAGCTAATCACGATGAAATGGAAGTTTTTGGTGTTGAAAAATTTGAAACCTTCTATTTTGGCACTGTAAATCATCTTTTGAAGGTTCAAAAGGAACCATATCCCTATGACTCCCATTTTATAAACTTTGAATGATTATAACCCAAAAAAAATATTTACCCACCATAAGTTAATAATAATGAAATTTACCGATAAAATGATAGTAAAACAGGATAAAAAATATTCTGATAAGGATATTTTTAAAATTTTACATCCCTGGGCCAGGGAATGGTTCCAGGGGAAGTTTAAAACCTTTTCAGAGGCACAGCGCCAGTCAATTGTGGACATACATCAAGGGAAAAATGTACTGGTCTCATCACCCACTGGTTCTGGTAAAACCCTCACCGCCTTCCTATCCATTATCAGTGAACTCACCCGTCTGGCAGACCAGGGAATACTGGAGGACCGGGTTTACTGCCTGTACATATCCCCCTTAAAGGCACTGGATAATGATATTGAGAAGAACCTGGAAGAACCCCTAACGGAGATCGAGAAGATATCTGGCCGTGAGCTGGGAATACGTAAGGCAGTGCGCACCGGGGACACCAGCCAGTATGAGCGGTCAAAGATGCTTAAAAACCCACCCCATATTCTGATAACCACCCCTGAATCTCTTTCCATCCTGCTCTGCGCACCCAAGTTCCGTGAGAAGTTATCCAAAATCCGTTATGTTATAATAGATGAGATACACTCCCTGGCTGAGAACAAACGTGGAGTACACCTCAGCCTCAGCCTGGAGAGACTGGAACACCTCACCGGAGGATTTGTGCGCATCGGACTCAGTGCCACGGTCCACCCTCTGGAGAGGATGGCTGAATTCCTGGTAGGCTACCATTATGGCCAGCCACGTGACTGTCTCATTGTGGATGTTAATTACCTGAAACAACTGGACATGGAGGTTATCTGCCCGGTTAAAGATATCATAGCCACCGAACCAGATGAAACAAATAAGGCCATGTATCGTATGCTCCACGACCTAATTCAGGATCATCAAACCACCCTAATCTTCACCAATACCAGGAGTGGTACAGAGAGTGTGGTTTTCAACCTTAAAAAGAGATATCCAGATAGTTACCATGATCAGAATATCATGGCCCACCATTCCAGTCTCTCCCGGGAACATCGCCTGGACGCAGAGAACAAATTAAAGGAGGGAAAACTCAAGGTGGTTGTTTCCTCCACCAGCCTGGAATTAGGGATTGACATAGGCTATATTGACCTGGTGGTACTGGTTTCCAGTCCCAAATCAGTTTCCCGGGCACTGCAGAGGATTGGTAGGAGTGGTCACCAGCTCCATGAGAAATCCAAGGGGCGGATGATGGTGGTGGACCGGGATGACCTGGTGGAATGCGCCCTTATTCTAAAAAATGCTCTAGAGGGGAAAATCGATGAAATACACATCCCTGAGAACTGTCTGGATGTTTTAAGCCAGCAAATTTATGGCATGGCCATTGAACAACGCTGGGACTTGGATGAAGCCTTAGGACTTATCCGAAGAAGCTACCCTTACCGTGAACTCAGCGAGGAAGATTATAAAAGCGTGTTGAGTTATCTGGCAGGTGAATACACCCGTCTGGAGGATCGTTATGTTTACGCCAAGATATGGGTGGACTGGGATGAAAACCGTTTGGGTAGAAGGGGTAAACTGGCCCGTATGCTCTACTCTACCAACATTGGAACCATCCCTGACCGGAGCGCTGCCGTGGTGAAATGTGGTGGTGAAGTAGTGGGCCGTATCGAAGAGGACTTCATGGAAAAACTTAAAAAAGGAGACAGTTTCGTCTTAGGTGGTCGAATATACCGTTTCAATTATGCCAGGGGAATGAGTGTTAATGTCAGCCCGGCGTCGGGCCCCCCTACCATTCCCTCCTGGTTTTCAGAACAACTCCCTTTATCCTTTGACCTGGCTCTGTCCATACAAAAATTCCGGGGGATTTTGGAATGGGAGTTTAAAAAGGGTAGGGGTAGGAGTGAGATTATTGAATTCATACACGACTACCTCTACCTTGATCATAATGCAGCTAACTCCATATACCAGTACTTCCGGGAGCAGTACCTCTATGCAGTGGTACCCAACCTTAAAACCCTTCTGGTTGAATATTACACCGGCTTTGGTGGCCGTAAATTCGTGGTGTTTCATTCACTCTTCGGAAGAAGGGTTAACGATGCCCTCAGCCGTGCCCTGGCCTACGTTATCGCCCGCAGGTACCGTCACGATGTGATGATCTCCATCTCGGACAATGGATTCTACCTTTCCAGTGATGGTAAAATCGGTGCCCTCGAGGCTTTCAAGGAACTTACCACCGAAAACCTGGAAGAATACCTTAAAGAGGCAATTGACCGTACCGAAACATTAGCAGGACGTTTCCGCCACTGTGCTGGGCGTTCACTCATGATTCTCAGGCGTTACAAGGGTCAGGAGAAATCGGTGGGTCGTCAGCAGGTGAAGGGTAAAATACTCTTAAAGTTCGTTAAGGAGCTGGATCCCAACTTCCCCATTCTCAAGGAAGCCCGGAGAGAGGTTACTGAAGACTTTATGGATGTTAAAAATGCGGAAAAAGTTTTAGAATTGATTGAAAATGGCAAGATGGAAGTAAAACAAATTAATACGAAAATACCATCACCTTTTGCCTTTAATTTAGTCTCACAGGGATATTTAGATGTTTTGAAGTATGAAGAGAGGATAGAATTCATTCGAAGGATGCATGAGGCCATAATTAAAGAGATTGGTGGATGAATTTTTAGGGGTAAGTAAAATTTTGCCACTTATCAAAAAATTATGGTATACAAAAAACCGAGAAAAAATTTTAAATATTACCCCACCCCCACACACCCAAAAAAATACTCCTTTTTCATTACATTGCCTGATCTATCATTACAGTTAAATAATCTGAAGTTAATTATTAATTATAAGGCCAACGGTGACGTTATGAACAAATTAGAAGACATATCAAATTCCCAAATCCGTTTTATACGCGTATTATGGTGTGATAATGCTAATATCATCCGGGCAAAAGCAGTTTACAATGATTCCTTGAAGGATGATGGAGTGTCAGTGGGGATTTCTCGAGGTCAACAGGGAGTTCCAGTGATGTACGATGGAGTGGTAGCCGGATCTGGCCTGGATCCAGTGGGAGAAATAACATTAAAGGGTGATATGTCAACTTTAACACCAATACCATATGCTCCGGGGCACGCCAGAGTAATGGGTGACATGTTCCAAGATGATAAGGTTTGGGGGAATTGTCCACGTGGATTTTTGAAAAAAATGATCACCGCCTTCCAAGAGAAAGGCTTGGAGGTTAAAGCAGCCTTTGAGAATGAATTTTACCTCTTAAAAAAGAATGAAAACCTAAAAAAGAATAATAGTAATGGTAAAAAGATTAATAATGGTTTATCAGTTGAACCAACGGATTTTACCCCATTTTCTTCTTCATTTTCCATGGATTTGAACCACAACATCATAATGGATATAGTGGAGGCCTTAACTGCTCAAAACATCACTGTTGAACAGTATTATCCCGAGTCTGGACCTGGCCAGCATGAAATAACCGTTAAATATACTGATGCATTGCAGGCTGCCAGTAATCAGATTATCTTCCGGGAGACAGTTAAAGCAATAGCTAACCAGCACGGTTTTTTGGGATCCTTCCTCCCTAAGATCTTCCCGGATAAGGCAGGTAATGGTTGTCATCTGCATCTTAGCCTGTGGCAGGATTATGAAAACATTTTAGGTGACCCTGCAGATGATTATGGTCTTAGTGAAACTGGGAAACAATTCATAGCTGGAATTCTTCATCATTTACCTGCTCTGATGGCCGTCACCACCCCTATTTCCCGATCTTTCCGCAGGATACGTCCCCAAATGTGGAGTGGAGCATATCAAGTATGGGGTTTGAACAACCGGGAGGCTGCCATCAGGGTGATTAGAGAGGATGATGGTAAAATAAAGCATTTTGAACTTAAAACTGTAGATGCCACTTCCAATCCTTACCTGGCCCTGGGGGTAGTTTTAGCTGCAGGACTAGATGGTATCCATAATAAACTGACCCTGGAAGAACCATTACAACAGGATCCAGCTACACTCTCACCATTGGAAATGGCTAAAATAGGGGTTAAACTACTCCCCCAGAATATGGGGGAGGCACTGGGTAATCTTGAAAAAGATGAAGTTATCTTAAATGCCATGGGTGAGGATCTTTCAAAATCCTACCTGGCAGTTAAAGAAGAAGAAAGGTCTTTCATGGAAAAAATAGACTCAAAAAAAGAAGTTGAATTACTGGTAGATAAATATTAAAACCCTGAAAGAAGTTTTATTAAGTTTGAATGGAATAATCTCCTTTTTTAGATTACCCGATTTATCTCATTTTTAGTAGATTACCCAATTTCTAATACAAAAACCGATATCATTTGGATGGGGATAATTAAAAGAATTTATTAGTGCAGGGAGAATGGTGGTTCCTGGGAGATAGATTTTACAAGTGCCTGTACATCCTGAATCTCTCTGGATGTGCCATTTATTGCTAACCAGATTGAACCTTCTGCACCGGCAACCCCTCCGGCAGCCACCATCTCTGCTTTAGCACCCGTTAAACTAAAAATAGCTTCAACTTCAGTGAAAACCTCACCAACCACCGGTAATAATCGTGGGCCATGTGCACCGGGAACATTGAGTTTCAGTGCGAGTTTATCCAGATCTGAATCCACTCTTTTTTCCAAGCCTACCGGCAGAATTAGTCGCACCCGACGACCCACCACTGCCTGTAAAGCTGCTCCGATGGTCCCGCCCAGAGGATGGCCAATATAAATAGCAGCCTTTTTACTGGAAACATTAAGGGCATTGGCCCCTTTTAGAATAACATCACCCTCTCTAAGTTCATCTAGAACATCGAATATGGTGAGGCCCTTCTTCCAGACACCATCCACCAGGACCACATCACCAGGAAATCCAGTTTCATCCTTTAAACGACCTGATCCACTGGTAAGGCCCACAGGGGGCAGTACAATACCTCGGAAGAATCTTTCCCTTGAAAAACCTTTCAACTGATTGACGGAGGACAGTATCTCCTCAGCCACGTACCCGTTGGTTGTCCCTGCAATGATAACCACGATCCCGGATTTAAGGGCGCCTTTAATGGCCTTGTGATCATTTAAAGCCTTAGCAATAAGCCTTTTACCTGCAGCCGGCGTGAACATAAACTGTTTCATCTTTTATCCCCTCGTTAATCAATTTTGAATTATATACTAATCCTGATCCTGAATACGTGTTAATGGTCTTAAATTGAATGTTTACCCCTCAACCACATAATGCTTTACGTCCGGTGAATGATGCCAAACTCTTTATTCCATTAACATTTCTGGGAATTTATTTTGGAGAATAGGATTAGATTTGCCATGTTTATTACCTTAAATAATGGCTTATTATTCTTTTAAGGCCATATCAACGAATTATGTCTGATATTCGAATTATTTATTCCTTATTTCTAATGTTTTATATTTCTATTTTAATGATTGGACCGTACTTATATATTCTGATAATAGAAATATTATTATTTTAAAGGTGATAAATATAGTGTATTAAGGCGGGAAACATTGATTTAAAGTGATTTAAGATTATTATTAAATACTTGCACTTCATAATGAGTTAAAAAAATAGGGCTTAAAATAATTTAAACATGATTAAAAATTATTTATTCATTTATTTAGCTAAAAAGAGGTGTTAGAGTATGTCTAAAGTTATTCATTTTGAGATTCCTGCAGAAAACCCAGAAAGAGCAATAGAATTTTATAGGAAAGTTTTCGGATGGAAAATAGATAAATGGGATGGTGAATTTGATTACTGGTTGGTGGAAGCTGGTGAGGAAGATGAACCAGGTATTAACGGGGCCATAAAACCAAAAGAATTTGGTTCTATGATTAGTGATGTCATCAGTGTTGATTCCTATGATAAATTTGCTCGGAAAATTGAAGCTGAAGGGGGAAAGATGTTAACCGAAAAAATGACCGTTCAGCATATGGGGTACACTGGATCATTCCAGGACACCGAGGGAAATGTTATGGCCATAATTGAGATTACCATGTTATTTATAACTCGTACCTTCGATGCACCGCTGGAGAAGGTATGGGCAGCATGGACTAACCCTGAGACCATTAAAAAGTGGTGGGGTCCTAAAGACTACACCGCACCTGTGGTTAAGAATGACTTTAAGGTGGGAGGCTCTTACCTTTACTGCATGCGATCCCCAGAGGGTCAGGATATCTGGAGCACCGGTGTTTATAAGGGGATAACTCCCCTGGAGCGAATTGTGTCCACAGATAGCTTTGCTGATGCAGATGGTAATGTGGTTCCAGCTTCACACTACGAAATGAGTGGAGACTGGCCATTAGAGTTGATGATAACTGTAATCTTCCAGGAAGAGGGTGGTAAGACCAAGCTTACTCTGCAGCATACTGGCTTCCCTAATAATGAAAATAAGAGATTGGCAGAGGTCGGTTGGAATGAATCCCTTGATAAACTCGCTGAAATTCTTTAAAGTTTAAATTGGTTAGTCTTGATGAAGTTCTGGAGAAAATGAAGAAATAATAAAAGGAGGATTAAAATGCAAAAAATAGTACCATTCTTATGGTTTGAAGATAGTAAAGCTGAAGAGGCAGCTAAGTTCTATACCTCCATCTTTAAAAATTCAAAGATATTAGATACCATGCGATACGGGAAATCCGGCCCCGGCCTAGAAGGAACGGTTATGTCTGTTAACTTCCAGCTTGAAGGGCAGGATTTTTATGCATTAAATGATAATCCGCAATTCAAATTTAATGAAGCTTTATCGTTATTCGTGAACTGTGATACTCAGGAAGAGGTTGACGAGTTGTGGGAGAAGCTCAAAGAAGGGGGAATGGAACTGGGACCCGGTTGGGTTAGGGACAAATTTGGTTTAGCCTGGCAGATCGTCCCCAGTTTTTTATTTGAATACTTAAATGACCGCGACCCCGAGAAATCCCAGAGAGTAATGAAGGCCATGATGCAGATGTATAAACTGGACATGGAGACATTAAAACAAGCATATGAGGGTAAATAGTCAGATAAATTTAGATAAGTGGGATAAGAAATGAATAGTTGTGCACAAGGAGTGTTTGATTTATGGAAAAACTACATTTCTCAATAGTTATAGATGCACCCCGAGAAAAGGTATGGGAAGTGATGCTTGGGGAAGAAACATATCCCCTGTGGACTGATGTGTTCATGCCCGGCTCCTATGTCATGGGTGACTGGAGTGAGGGGAGTAAGATACTTTTCCTCGCACCTGATGAGTCTGGTGAAATATCCGGTACTGTATTCCGAGTCAAAGAGAATAAGCCTTACGAATTTGTCTCAATTGAAAACATTGGTATGGTGAAGGCTGGTAAAGAAGATATTGCCAGTAAAGAGGCTACGGTGTATGCGGGTGCCCTTGAAAATTACACGTTTAAAGAGTTAGATGGCTCCACTGAAGTTCTGGTGGAACAATTTCCTGTTATGGATATACAGAAGGATTATAAAGAAATGTACCAGAACATGTGGCAGGAAGCCCTTGAAAAGCTTAAAGATCTGGTTGAAAAATAAAAGGAGGAAAATTTTATGGAAAAACTGCATTATTCAATCGTTATAAATGCCCCTAAAGAAAAGGTCTGGAAAACCATGCTCAATAAGGACAGCTATGAAAAATGGACAGACGTATTTATGCCTGGTTCGAGCTATGTCGGTGACTGGACTGAGGGAAGTAAGATACTTTTCATTGCACCTGATGGGACAGGTAAAGTGTCTGGAATGGTAAGCCGAATAAAGGAGAACCGTCAATATGAACATATTTCCATAGAAAGTGTTGGTGTAGTGTTTAATGGTGAAGAAGATACCTCAAGCCAGGAAGCTAAAAAATGGGCTGGTTCACTTGAAAATTACACATTTAATGATGTAGATGGTAAAACTGAATTACAGGTGGATTTAACTTCAGATATGGATGTGAATCCAGAGATGTTGGAGATGTCTGAGAAATCCTGGCCTAAAGCTCTAAGTAAAATAAAAAAACTAGCGGAAGAGTCGTGAATATCGAATTTATTAAATGGGGGAATTAGAGAGCATAACAACAAATAGAAGGTGTTCCTGGCTAAAGACCAATTTACTGGAGCACTTTGAAGTATTCCAGAGTTTATATCTCCCAGCATAACCTGCATCCCTAGATGTTCGAATAATGCCCCAATAGATAAGGATATGTGAAATTAAATGAGAATAATCTATTGATAAAGTTAAGCCATCAAAATATAACTGCGAGTTCTATTAATTTGATTTAAAAAAAAGTAAAGGGAAACTCCCAAGATTTAAAAAAAATATCAATAAATTTTTTTTTGGAAATCTTCTTTAATTGATAACCCCTAATCCTGTTTTACTGCACATACTGTTTAACATTTTCTCGGACAATAGCAGAAGCTCCAAAGCTTTTTATTCCTTTTAACATCTCTGGGAATTTATTTTTAGGAATAAGAACATTAACTTGGGAAAAGCTGCTTCCTTTAACTGCAGTGGGTTCATCTGAGCAGTATTCATTGGAGAGTAAGAAATCTTTCACCTCGTCCAATCTCTGGTTAGCAATGTTAAACTTGACATCGAAGTATTTTCTGGCTTTAATAGCTCCGAATAATTGTTCGAAGATTATTTTTGCCTTTTCTGCCTTTTCCTGTGTGCAGCTGGGACCTGCGTATAATCCTGCACTGGATTCCATGATGGTTTCCAGGATTTTCAATCCTGCTTTTCGGAGGCTACTACCAGTTTGGGTGTTGTCCACTACCAGGTCGGCACCCTTGGCTATGTAGACCTCGGTGGCACCGTCGGAATTGATGATCTGGACCATTTCATTGTTCCCATCCCAAAGACCACGGACCTGAACTAAAGGTTTGCTTTCCCCAAATAATTCCCGGTAACCCTCGTTTTCCATGAAAAACTGCCGGGTGAGGTTAGGGTACTCTGTGAAACAGAGTATAGGATTTTCCCGGCCTTTGTTGGCTCTAAAGAAATCTGAGAGAGATTCATAAGGATCATCATTAGGTACGGCCACTATCAGCCGGGTTTGACCGTAATCAAGATTTCCCACTTTTTTTATGAGTTGTTCTTTTAAATTCACAGATTCTTCCCGGACCCAGTCTTCTCCGATAATGGCCAGATCCAGTATCTGTCGGTTGAGTTCTACCGGTGCACTTTGGGGTCTGGTTAGGAATCCTTTAATTTCAGGGTCATTGGTAATGGTGATCTCGTTTTCTTCCCTGCCAGGTTCATATCCTCGAACCTCGTAACCTGCATCTACGAATAACTGGTAAGTGTTTCCCCGGTTTACATTGTTTAAACTTCCTTTAGGAAGGCCGAGTATTATTTTTTCCATGTTTAATAGCTCCTATTCCACTTAAATATTATTAATACCTTTTTAAACTTTAAATCTGATGAACTTAGATTAAGTTTAACTAAAACAATCTAATATAATTATTCTATCCCCATCCCTATTTTAATTTTTAAACCTATAAGCAATACTCCGCTACTTTTTCACATCTCTCTAAATGTTTATTCCATTGGAAGAGGGATACTTACAACCAAGTTTTATGTGTCATGGCACGGATTCATTCTTTTTGAACATTAATTAGTGAATAATAATGAAAATTAAGGAAAAAAAGTTAAACTATGTCTTTTTACCTAAAACTTTAGACCGTAGTTGGTCAAATTATAGGAATAGTTGGTCAGGTTATAGGTTGCCAGAACCTTATCGTATCCCATGGTGTAAACCAGGTAAGCTCCAATTCCCCAGAAGATTACTCCCACTATTATAAATGAGATTCCCCAGTATTTGGCATCTTTTTCTCCCCGGGTTAGCAGGTAGATTCCTGAAGCCAAAGTCAAGGGATAAAAAAATACTATTCCAATGAATCCCAAGATTTTGGCTAGGATGTGTGACTTTTTAGTATATTGTTCATTTTTCAGTTCACTTGAGTTTATTTTTCCACCCTTCTTCTGTTTAAATTCAGGAGAGGGGTTCTTTGGATAACCGCAAAACTGGCAGCGGTCTGAGTTTTCTGGATATTCTACTCCACATTTTGGACATCGCAAATTAGGTCACCTTATACTAAATACATATCATCCTTCATTTAATGTTATTGGACTTTTCCCTCGATAGTCAAGTTCTAGTATTTCCAAATGGTTTAATTACATCTATTATAAATCATCAAATACTATATTCAATTACTAAGTTTAAAAAGAGTAAATCATAAACTATTCAAAAATAAATATTAGGGGATCAAAAAATGGCATCAATGTGCTCAAATCCAGATTGTGATAATATAAGACGGGTTGAAGGAGTTTGTCCAAAGTGTGGGAGTCCTGCTGAAGATTTAGGGTTCAAAGAAGGCACTGCACTGATAAAACTTAAAAAAGAGAATATGAATCGTAAAAAAGACGAAACTGCTGCTGAAGCTCAAAAAATTATTGACCAAATGGATGGGGAAGTAACTGATAAAGAAAATGAATCCGCAACTATTATTGATGACGTGGAAACTGTAGAACCCGGAAAAGATGAACCTGGAGAAAATGAACCTGGAGAAGATAAGAATGAAGGAAATAAACCTGCAGAAGAAGTTGTTAAAAGCTCCAAAGGGTGGATCAATACACTATTGAAGATCTTGGTTTTCGTAGTAGTTGTGATCATATTCTATGTAGTGTTCATATTCATCTTGAATTAACATCTATTTGGTATAATCCACCATTCTCGTGATTCTTTGGGTCATTGGGCGATGGTAGAAAACCTTATTATTGGATAAATAGTAAACCATGACCTATAGGTTGACTTTATGGTAGGGAGTAAGATAAAAAAAAACAGTAAGGTAGTGAGTAGATGGTGGCTAAAAAACCCTGGTTTGGTGAAAGAAAAATATGGGTGGGGATTTAGGCCTATAACCTGGCAGGGATAGGTTAGTGTACTGGTCCTAATATTGGTCATAGCCCTCGATGCTATTTATTTAGCCAACAGTGTATTTTTCATATAAGTACTCATTGCCGCTATTTTCCCAGCCATCTGGAGGAACCATGAAAAAAATTAGGATGCCTCCCATCAATCGTGAAATTTATGAACTATTCAGAAAAGGTGTGGAAAAAAGAAATAAAGGGAAAATATGGGGTAATTTGCCTGAAGAGATACAAAAAGCACTTATTTTCTATGAAAAATGTGGTAAAGATTTGCATTATATCAGTTTCCATGAGATGAATCAATACCTGGAGGGTGTTTCCTGGAAGGTAGTGGTTGATGCTGACGGTGACAAGACTCATGACCTAACTGAACAATTTATTCTGGCTTTTGGGGATGTTGAACAGATCCAGAAAAGTGCTATAATTGGTTTTATTGAAGTCTGGACAGGGAAAAATGGAAACTATACATATCGTAAATATAGTAAACAGTTCAACGATGCTGGATTGATTGAATTTGACTATAAAAACAAATTTTTTATCCCAACCGTTCATTGTAAAAAGGAATTTACGAAATTAAAAGAATATCAACAAAAAATGAAATTTGTAGAAGTTAAAAATGTTTTAGGGGGTGAAAAAACTGAATAATATTTTCGATAGTGTTTATTTGAATATTTTTTCACAAATATCATTCACCTTACTTTTTAGGCATTTTTCAGGGTCACGGCAGAAACAATAACCTTTACAGTGCAATTTACTGCAATAAACATACAACCCTTTATTAATTTCTCTGAGATTATAAGGAAGATCTAAATCTTTTAAGAAGCTTATTGCATTTTCTTGATTTAATTCGTCAGATTTGATTATTCCCGTTTTCGTCAAAAATCTTATATTAGCTGCGTCAAGTTTATAGGAGTTTATTACAAATTCCAGTTCAATAATGTCTCCCATTACATAATCAAAAACGTTTGGTCCAACACCCTATAATTCATTCCAGAGTTGTTTCCTTTTTTTAAAATCTTCCCATTCATCTATTGTTATAACCATGAAATCTGCATCAGAAATTCTTTGAAGGTTTTTATATTCAGCATATTTCTTTTTTAAATAAATAGCGAAACTTCCGCCGTGATTAGTTTTCAAGTAATACAACAAACCAACATTCTCCATAGCATCATCCAAAAAAATCCACCAGGATTCCCATCAAATTCAATTACGCATTGATAAAATTGTTCACCTTCTTTACCACACTTTCCATCTCTTAAATATCCATAAAAAGGTGAATCTAAATTTCCTGCAAAATCACGTTTATATATTCGCTCAATTTTATTTTATCCAATATACTACCTATTTTCTCTATGTTTAACCCATATTTATTTAAAAAACCTATAAAAATCCAATCATCAAAACCACCTATATCATAAGCCCTGCCTAAAAAAATTTCATCAATATCTTCCCAGTGAACATACCAGTTACTCCAGGTAGTTTCCGTGGTTTTAACAGCATTTAAAATAATTTTTTTAGCATTTTCTTTATCCAAAAATACACCCCATGAATTAGTCCATTATTTAAATCCCCGAAATCAATTCTTTTGAGATCAGTGGATTGGTACAGGCGCTCGTGTATGAAGGCTATGGGTCGTGCACGATTCTGGGTTTCCTTGAAAATATTCTGGGATTCTTTGCAGTATTGGTAACGTCGTTGTATTTTCTAGAATTCCGCCTTCTCTAATCTCAGAAACTCTGGGTTCGTCAAATTAGGGAATTCCCGATTCAATACACAGTATCATCATTGATCACCGTATAAAAGTTTTAAAAGGGCGTTAAGTATTTCTCCCACCCCTTCATTTTCCTTTATAATAGCTGGAATTATTGGAATGCTTTTATCAAGTTTCATGGTTTCTCTAATTTTTTCAGGTGTCAGTGCTCCAGGCAGGTCCTGCTTATTGGCAACAACAATCTTGGGAATGGCTTCGGCCTGAGCTTTGTTTATCATCTCCTTTGCCCTTGCAAATGTTTGAGGCAAGCTTGAGTCCACTATTATAAAAGCTCCAACAGCTTCCTTAGCCAGTAAATCCAGCATCAAGTCAAAGCGTTCCTGACCAGGAGTTCCAAACACATCTGCAACGAAACCCTTGTAATCAACATGACCAATATCCATTGCAACGGTGGTTGGAAACTTTTCCAAGGCCATTCTATCAACTGAAACAGATTTTACGGATATAGCTTTGACAAAACTAGATTTTCCCGCATTGTAAGGGCCAGTAACAAGAATTTTGGGAATATATATCTTCACACCACCTGGCTGCAACACAAAAAACAGAACCCTCTTGTTTGAAGGTTCAGCCCATGAAGCACCAGTAACCATGAAACCCTGACCAATAATAACCCTATCTTCGATACTTATTAAACTAACAACACCATCAACAGAATCTTTTATAGCATCAACGAATTTAGGGTCGTAGTCCCATTTGGTAAATATGTACACTAAAATAGCATTTTTTTCCCTAGCACGTTCATTCCATTTACCTATGATCTCGATAATTTTCTCATTTTCAAGATAATCAATAAGTGTGGATAAATTATTTATAACTCCAATACCATCAGCAACATCGTCAATGGCTTTAAGAACAACTCTTTCTATCTGGGAAATTTCATCTATTGAATATTTACCCATAGGGGGTACTCCTAAGAATTTAGAGCTTCCATCTATAAAGAAGGCCTTTTCTTCTTCAAGATACTTTTCAAGGTCCCATCCATACTTGTTGAACTCATATATTATGCTGTTGGGTTCGGCAACATTGGTGAATATAAAACCATTACCACCATCTTTTATAACTCCGTTGAGAATTTGATATCCAAAAGCTTCACATTCAACTCCCGGAACCGCACAAAATAATATTGATGATCCTCCAGGAATTCCTCCTCCAAGAAAGTCGTCAAGCTTGGGAATGTGAGTTTTTTTCATGACTCTTACATCCCCTTTAAAATTTCCTCAACCTGTGCTGCACGTGTTTCCATCTCAAAGAATATAAGTCCAAGTTGGGCTTCGAGATCGGTTAAAAGTGTTAATATGGCCTTTAATCCCGCAGGAATAATTACAATAGTTCCTTTTTCAGTTTTAACTGATATTTGGGACACCGTTCCAGTTGTCATCTGTCCTGAGGCAGCCTCTGCAGCCCCCATTATCGTAGAGCATAATGCGGAAAATATTCTCGCATCTACATCAGGGGGTGTCATAGAATTAATTAAAAGACCCTCCTTAGAAACAATACCACAAGCTTTAATCTGCCCAACCTGCATCAGACCAGTAAGCACATCATCCAACTTTTCCTTTTTAGTCTTAGTCATTTAAAACCCCACAGATCTCATTGAAATCATGATCAGATGAATTTGTTAAATGTCAATCAACTATTAATTAATATTAGTATTCTATTATATTTAGAAATATCGATCAAATGATCCAAATTAGGGTTTTGTTGATAATCCCCACATCTCTCTGGACTATCAAAGGTGAAATAGACTGTTAAATTGCGACTACTATATGAATACTTGCAAGAAGTAGTAATCCACTTAAGGAAAAGATCTATTTACTTCCTTTAAAATATAAACACAAAATATTTACCAAATATTTAATATAGAATATAAGAAAGAAAAAGCCAAAACTAAAAAAAATTATATGAAAATACGTACTTTCATGATGTTTAGGCAACTTAAAAATAGTAGAATTAATATCCAACAGGGAAATTTCTAATAGCCTTTATTCAGGCATACTAACTCAATATATAAATGAAATAGGAGGGGGTTTTTTTAATGTTAACCAATCCTGAAAAAGAAATTAAAGATGAGTTAATAGAATCACAGCAACTTTTGTCTGAGATCATTGATTTTTTACCAGATGCAACATTAGCAATTGATGCCAAAGGAAAAGTAATTGTTTGGAATAAAGCAATTGAAGAAATGACCGGGTTTATAGCAGAAGACATGATGGGGAAAGGGAATTATGAATATGCAGTGCCATTTTACGGGAAAAGAAGACCTATATTAATTGACTTGGTACTAAAGTCTGATAAGGAAATTGAGGATCTCTATCAGTTTGTTAAGCGAGAGGGAAAAACTCTTTTAGCCCAGTCTGACATGGAAATAAAGGGTAAAAATCTTGTTATGTGGATTAAGGCAGTGCCGTTATATGACAGCAATGGTAATATTACCGGTGCGATTGAGTCAATTCGTGATATTACCAAAACTAAACAGGACGAAATCGCACTTAAAAAAAGTAAAAACCGTTTCAAAGCTTTCGCAGAAACTGCCACAGACGGAATAGTTACATCAGATGTTCATGGAAACATACTGTTTTTTAACAAAAGTCTTCATTCCATGTTTGGATATAAAACCGAAGAACTGCATGGTAAATCATTGACAATGCTGATGCCTGAACGATTTCATGCAAGTTATCTGGATGAATTGGAACGGTTTAGAACCAGAGGGGAACATGGTCTTCTTGGTAAAACAATTGAAACAACAGGTTTAAAAAAGGATGGTACCGAATTTCCATTTGAAATGTCCCTTTCTGCATGGGAATCCGGGGACAAAACCTATTTCTCAGCAATAATGAGAGACATAACTAATCGTAAAAAAGAAGAAGAAATACGGAAAAAAACTGAGGAAAAATATCGTATTATTGTAGGAAAATTTTTGACAGTTTCAAATGAAATACTACAAGAAATGAACAAACCTATTGAGTGAATAAAACCAAATTTTTAGTATCGCCCCTAAAGGTGGCATATTTAATACATTTGATAATTATCAATAAGATTATTCATGTTAAAGTCATTTGGATGATATTGGATTAAGTCTCATAAAAATTCAGAAAATATTTAGATATTTTTTTTATTTCGTCATTTCAGAGTCCCGACATTTTTGAAAATTATTTTAGACTTTCAATACCTATTGATGAAATTTCTAATAGTGAAATTGAATCATTACTTTCAGTGGGGGATAATTTTGATTTATTTTGTCAAGAACTTTTAAGATTAAACGATGAAGATAAAGTAGGAGACACTCTGGAACGTTTAGAAGATTATACTTAAGATGAAAAAATAATCCCAGAAAAAAATATTATTACTATTATTTCTGCTTTGATGGATGTTGGAGATATGTTTCCAACTGGGGATATGGGATTACTGAATATAAACACTCCATTACGCATTTTAAGAATAATATACCAATTGATAAACCGATTTGACAAGCAATATGATAGATATTCCATTTTAAAATATGCAATTCAAAAAGCTACTAGAAGCATATATACAATTGTACATGAAGTAGGCGTACAAGACCAAGAACATGGCAGATATGAGTTAAGAGGAAACGATTTAGAAAATCCAGATCCTGAAGAATATCGAACGGTTAATCCACAACAATTAGATCATTTAGAACTTTTAGCTGCTGAAAAAATTAATTTATGGGTTGAAAAAGGACAATTAGCAAAAAACGAACATTTAGATGAAATTCTTCTCCTTTGGGAAAATTGGGAAGGTAAATCTAAAGTTAAAACTTACGTTGATAATCTGATTAAGGATGATATTGGATTAATTGATTTTATCACAGGATTTACAAAAGAATATTCCACCTGGAATTTAAATGACAAAGTAGCAACAACATATTGGAAAATTAATATTGAATCAATGAAAAATTTTGTTAGTTTAGATGAAGTTGAACCACGAATAAAAAATTTACATACTTCATCGAAATTTAAACAATTAAGTTCTAAAAATAGAATTGCTATTGAACGGTTTATAGAAAGAAAAAATGAATTAAATCAAACTATGAAGAAAGATTGATTAAATGATATATTTTGAATTATATTCCCAATAAATTGTATTTTAGTAAAGGTTTCTTTCATCCATGACTAAGAACATTCCATTATGTTTATTAGTTGGTAAAAATTTTATAATTCGTAAAATACTGCTAAAACTAAAATAACTCCTATTTTCTCATCATTCTATAAAAATACTCAAATACCTAAAAATAACAATTTTTAGAAAAAATATATATAATTTAAAAATTAAGTGATAATCAAACTTCGTTATAGAATTGTTTAACGAACTAAAACTACACAATTATCATGAGAGTAGGTTGAATTTAGTAAAAAATACACCATTTCCTAATTTCCCCGAAACCCCTATTTTTCAACCAACCAGTATACATGGGGATAATAATTTAGGGTCATTTCAACGATTTTTCAATTCAACCCATAATTCATACTTACACCCATAAACATGTTAAACATTTTTATGGAGGTTCTTAAGATATTTTGTGTTAATAAAATTGGATTTTTCCATGAAGAATTTTCCTGAATAATAAAATTCGTGAAAAGATTTTCTAAAAAGAATGGGTAATAAGGTTACTGTTACCGGTAAATATAGGGAATCACTAAAACTTTAAAACTTGACGTGCAGAATACCCATCCTTTTCAAACTTGGAGTTTAAAAATTCCACCTTCTCCATATCCACCCTGATGAGTTTGAGATCCACAGGAAGTGACCGGATATAATCTAAGGTAAGACCCTTCATTTTAAGAGCCTCCTGGTATTCCACTATATCTTCCACTATAATGGCCTGCCCAGTGATCTGCATCCCTTTAAGATTATCCATTGTAGTGTAATCTTCATAAACCGCCACAGAAACCCTGGGATTGGATAATAAGTTGGCGAACTTCCTACCCCCTTCACTCAAAATATAGATATGTCCTTGACTGTATTGATACTCCAGTGGAGTGGCCCGTACTCTGCCCTGGGCACTTGTCGCCAGGGTACAGGTGTTATGTTTGTTTAAAAACTCCTCAACTTCATTTCGAAGCTGGGAAGATGGAATTTCAACTAAAAGCGTGTCTCTAATCCCCATAAGACGTAACGCCAAATCCACAACTTCTTTACGGTTGAATAAGTCCATTCCTTGTGAGGGTAGGCCTTCCCGGGAAATGTATTCCTTCAGTGCTTGATAATCCCTTTCATTTAAACGATCCATCTCCAGGCGACCTCCAAGAACACCCAGTTCAAGAATGTTACTTTCTAAAGTGTCCTCTACTTCCCTGAGAACACGGAGACCTTCAGATCCATTAAGACACGTGCAGAAGAGGGCTATATTTTTTCCACTCAACCAATCCCCCTCATTATCCAGGAAAATCTGCAGTTTAGGGTGTATCTTACCATTGTAGATGGGTGTTCCCATTACTATAAAATCATAGTCCCGATGGCTTTCAGAAAACTGTGAAACTGGAATGCGACGGGAAGGGCCCAATATGAGTGAAATTATATTAGCCGCCTCCCAGGTAGATCCGTACCTACTTTCATATAGAATAAGGGTTTTTAGCAACTATCAATCCCTCCCTAACTGAATTATCAAATCCTAAGGAATTATCAAATCCTAAGGAATTATCAAATAATACCTATTCTCCCGGATATATCCTAAAATTAGGAATTAATGAGGATATACCCTAAAATTAGGAGTTAACGTGGCATCCCTAAAAAATGGGGAATAGTCCCCTTTACTCTACTTTAAAGCTCTTGATAATCACATCAAAGTAGGGTTTAGCTGCATTAATGTCTGCACCCCCACCAGAGGCAAATAAGAGTAAGTAAAGGGAATTATTCTTTTCAAAGTCGATGAGCCGGCCATAGGTATTGTTTCCAGTAGTGTCTTTTCCAGTGTAGCTTATATCACTGGCAGTGACTCCCGCAATGTTAATGGTTGTATTGGTTGCATTCTGACCTGATTGTTGGGCCTGGGTCATTAGTTCCTGTCTGGTCTGTGACATGTTATTATCCCCACTCTTGGGGAGTTTAAGGATTAAAACCACACTTCCCTTGGTAGCGTTGCTGGAAATAAATTCAGAACTAGCAACCATTATTTGAGTGGAATTGTTATTTACCTGACTGGACGCATTCCAGGTGTCCGGGTACTGGAAAGACATCCCACTGGCCGTGAAATTTTTGGTGTTAATGGTTGAGGTAGTGGTACATCCAGAAATCATAACCACCACTGATAGTACAGCTAAAATGAACAGATATTTTTTCAAATTTTGAACCCCCTTTCCTTGAATTTTAAGTAAATAATAATTACAGCTATATATGGTCTTAACAACCATAAATAATCATGGTCCTAAAATAAATATAACCTAAAACAATAATCATGAATTTCTTACTTAAAAATCTTAATACTTTCGGAGTACCCCTATGACTTATGAACAGGAAAATAACCCTCAAAAGCTTAAACAAAAACTCCTTGAAGATTATCAGGATAAATCATTGGAAGACTTGGATTATGGGGAAGAAATAGTAACAAAACGGGGAAATTGTTATCGTTTCACTACTCATGAGAAGGTTAAAATAAAAACTTTGAATGAAAAAAGAGTTAATGAGTGTTTACTCAGTGATTTAAAATTAATTAAAGGAATTGGTCCAGCTAATGAACGTAAACTTAAAAATGCCGGATTCAACACCCTGAATGATCTAAAAGAACATCCTGGTTACGGTACCAGTGCCTGTGAGTTGCTGGAGAAAATGGAAACCCGGGATGTGTGCAGCCTTTCTAATTGGATATCCACCAGATATTCAGCTTCCCATCACCTGAACCTCATATTATCATCCTTTTCTGGCACCGAGAACATGCTTTTCATGGATATTGAAACTCTAGGGCTTATGGACGTGCCCCTAATCCTTATTGGTGTTGCTGAAGGAAATGAAGATGGTTTGACCATAAACCAGTATCTTTTAAGGGATTTGAAAGAGGAAAAAGCAGCACTTGATGGTTTCTTATCCCACCAGAATAGTGATAATGTATATGTGACCTTTAACGGCCGTAGCTTTGATGTGCCATTCATTAAAAGTAGGATGCGTTTCCATCATCTGGATGAAAAGATCAACAGCCAACACCTGGATCTGCTCCATTTTTCCCGACGTCAGTGGAATGACCAACTCCCCAATTGCCGCTTGCAGACTTTGGAAAAACACTTTTTCGGTGTTGAAAGGTGTGATGATGTTCCCAGCAGCAAGGTTCCTGATTTTTACCTAACCTACCGTGAAACTGGTAATATCGGCCCCCTGGTACCTATAATCGAACACAACCGGGAGGATGTGGTTACCCTAGCCAGGATTCTATCCTTACTCCACCAATGCTCTGATTTAAAAGAGTAATAATAGATTTGAATGATTCTAAGAAATTAACTGTAAAGAAATTAATGATTTGAAGAGGTATTGGGCTGATTTAAAGATTAGATATGGTATTAACTAATGAGATATTAACTATGATAAGAGACTAACTGGTAAAAAGATTAACTCGTAAAAGAAAGAATGATTGAAGAGATTTTAATTGTTACTAAAGAATTAACTGATTAGTTTTAAAAGCCTTTTCAGGGGAAGGGTGTTTACAATATCCTTCTTCTCAGCCCAGCCCCTACGGGCAGTGGCCACACCCAGTTCCATGAAACTTAGATCATGGGTATGATGACTATCGGTACTTACCGACAACTGGCAACCATATTCTACTGCCATTTTAACATGCATATCCTTCAAGTCAAGCCTTTTGGGCTGTGAATTCACTTCGAGAATAGTTCCTGTTTCTCGCGCCTTACTGAATAATTCTTCAATATTTAATAGGTAGGGTTTTCTTTCTTTCAGCTTCCGCCCAGTGGGATGAGCCAATATATTAACATAATCATTTTCCAGGGCATTTAAAATTCTTTCATTCATTTTTTCCGGGTCCTGCCGAAGATCGGAGTGCACTGATGCTATAACCATGTCCAGCCCATCTAAAACATCCCTCGACATGTCCAAATTACCGTAGGAATCAAGGTTAACCTCTGCACCCTTAAGCAAGGTGATGTCCTCCAGTTCCTGGTTTATCCTGTCGATTTCATCCATCTGGTTGGTTAACCTTTTCTCATTCAGACCCCTGGCCACTGGAATACGGGTGTGGTCAGTGATGGCCAAGTACTCATAACCCCTCTGGGATGCTTCCAGAGCCATTTCCATGATGCTGCTTTTCCCATCACTCCAGTTGGTGTGTACGTGTAGATCACCTTTTATATCACTGCAATCAACCAGTTGGGGGAGTTTACCTTCCTGGGCAGCTTCTATCTCACCAGTATTTTCCCTGAGTTCTGGGGGAATGTAATCCAGGCCCAGTACCCTGAAAACATCTACTTCAGTTTTACCAGCCAATCTTTCTTCACCCTGGAATACTCCGTATTCATTGAGTTTCATACCACGGGATATGGCTATCTTCCTTAGGCTGATGTTTAACTCCCTAGAACCAGTGAAGTAAACCATTGCTGATCCAAAATCATCCTCCTTAAAAACCCGGATATCAGCATCCATACCATTGTAGAGCCGCACAGATGATTTGGAATGTCCGCGAACTATTACATCATCAACCAGATCCATCTGGGTGAAGAAATCCATTACCGCATCAGGGTGTTGGGTTACAGTGAGTACGTCAATATCCCCCACAGTCTCTTTCCTGCGGCGGATGGAACCAGCGATTTCCACCTGTTCCACCATATCCAGGGCACTTATTCTCTGTTTGATTCGGGAAGCTAATGGTAGAATTTCACCCAGTAACTGCCTTCCCGTACTTTTACGGGCAAATTCCAGGTTTTGAAGAATTTTGGCCTCAGTTTTAGCACCCATTCCCTTCAATCTACGAATATGATGACGTTTGGCCTCTTTCTCCAGGTCGTCTAAATTTTTAATCCCCAGTTCATGGTAGAGGAGTTTAATTTTCTTAGGACCCAAACCCTCAACTGACATCAAAGCATCCAGGTCCAGGGGAAACTCTTTCTTTAAATTTTCCAAATATTCCAGACTTCCAGTATCCAGTATCTCCTCAATTTTTGCGTGTATATGTTTACCAATCCCCGGAAGTTCTTCCAGTTTTCCCTGTTTATTTATATCAGCAATATCCACACTGAGGGTTTCTATGACCTGGGCAGCTCTGCGGTAGGCTTTGGTACGAAAATCAGTTCCATCCATTTCCAGATAATCTGCCACTCGGTTAAGGATGGAGGAAACCTTATGATTCTGCATGAGTCTATTATATCCATTCTGCCTAAAATTTTTTTAGATTTAAAAAGAAAATATTTTCCAAATTATAATGGGTTATAATGGGTTTTTATCCTTATTTCCCACTCCCCTCCTTTCCACATAGTTGGTAATGTCACCAAGTTATGATTGATTTTTATACCCACCGGCCAGGGATGCAAGAACCCCTATAAAGCTCAGCACCGAGAAGATGGCGAATGATATCCTGGTGCTGGTGATAAATTCCGGATATATTTGGGGGTTTAGGGTAGAACTACCCATAAAGAGGACCAGTACCAGGAGTACTACCCCCATACCGGACATCTGCCCCAGGACACGCATGGTGGTTACGGTGGTGGAGGCCACTCCGTAAAGATGGGATTCCACAGTGCCCATTATGGCATTGGTATTGGGGGAGGAGAAATTGGCAAACCCCAATCCCAGAAACCCCAATCCGATAACAATGATGATCATACTGGTTTCATCTCCCAAAAATGCAAATATACCACAACCAATGGTGTTTAGGAGCATTCCCAGTGCAGCCATCTTCTGGGGTTCAATTATGTCCGATGCTTTCCCTGCCAGTGGGGAAAATAGGGTCATCATCACTGGTTGTACCGAAAGCACAATCCCCGCCCACTGGGGATCCAATCCTTTGATATACTGCAGGTATAAACTCAGGATGAAAACAATGGGGGCTGCTGAACAGTAGCTTATGAAGGCCGCCAGGTTGTGGAGGGTGAAACTCCTGTTTTTGAAAATCTTCACATCAAGAACCGGACTTTCCATCCTGATTTCTACTGCGTAAAACAGGACCAATCCTATTAAACCTGCTAAAATAAGGTAAAATCCTAATATTTCGGGTAAAATTGACAGCCCGTACATCAGGGTTACCAGAGAAAAACCTAAAATAATTGATCCAAAAATATCGAATGATTTTCCACTGGCTTCAGCCCATTCACCTTCTACCCGGGTTACTGCCATGATGGCCAGGATTCCCAGGGGCACGTTAAAGAAAAATATACTCCTCCATCCAAAATATTCTGTTAAAAAGCCTCCCAAAACCGGGCCAAGGAAAAGTCCCAGGAATGCTCCTGTAATGGTTATGCCCAGTGCTTTACCCCGTTCACTAGCAGGGAAGATGGAGGCTATGATGGCAAAGAGGTTACCAAATATCATGGCACTACCTGCGCCCTGTAAAACCCTGAAAAACAGGAGCATCTCAATTGAAAAAGACATGGTGGCCAAGAAGGAAGATGTGGTGAATAATATTATTCCATATGTGAAAACACGTTTCCTACCATAAATATCTGCCAGTCGACCGAATGGGACCAGGCAAACAGCCAGGGCCAGAAGATAAGCGGTGGGAATCCAACCAAGAAGTATGGCAGTGGCTGAAAATTCACTTCCAATGGAAGGCAGGGCTATGTTGATGGATGATCCCACGAAGGGGGTTAAAAATGAGGTTAAAACCGCCACCATAAGGGCATATTTTTTTGGGGACATTTAAAAGCTACCGAAAATGTTATTCAACTGTAAAACATATTATACTTTTGATGTTTATCTTTTTTAGGTGATAAATTATATTGAATGACGATTTAACTGGAGGGGTGAGATTATGATTGAGGATAAGCTTGTGAAGGCTACTTTTGGTGCGGGTTGTTTCTGGGGGGTGGAAGATGCCTTTCGTAAATTAGAAGGAGTGATCGAAACTACGGTGGGATATGCTGGGGGAGATTTTGATAATCCCTCCTATCAGGATGTTTGTTCTGGAGTTACAGGCCATGCCGAGGTGGTTGAAGTAATCTATAATCCAGAAATTGTATCCTACACCGATCTTTTGAATCTCTTCTGGAAGATCCATAACCCCACCACCTTAAACCGCCAGGGACCGGATATTGGAGCACAGTACCGGTCGGTTATATTTTACCATAACCCTGAACAGGAGAAATTAGCCCGGGAGAGTAAAGAAAAAATGGATGCTTCTGGACGTTATTCCAGTCAGATCGTAACTCAAATCAAACCGGCTCCCACCTTCTGGAGGGCAGAAGAATACCATCAGCAGTATATTGAAAAAACAGGCCGTAAAGGTTGTCATTTTTGAAGGTTAGATTTTTAGTACCTTTAGTTTCAACTTTTCTTAAACCTTAATGATAGAAATAATCATATCCCCAATAGACCTTCAAATTTATGATCTTATCCGGATTATGGATATAACGGGGAGGTATACTCCTTTGAATAGAACCTTTAATTCCTAGCAACTCTTCCATCCAGGGCGATACAGCATGGTAAGACCTCCCAATCTTATTTAACTTTTTCTCACTGATTAAAATCGCTTTTTCAAGTAATTCACTTTTTTCAGGGTCACCTACAACCAGCACCATTTCATTAACTCCTGAACCTCTTAGGGGATGGGAATTTTCAGGGTATTGTTTTTGGATATTCTGGATTTGGTTAAGGGAATATTTTTTGAAGTCCATTATTTCCTTCACCGTGAAATAAGCAATCATGTAAAGGGCTTCAGGATGTTCAGATTCCTGTTGAGGAGTAAGACCTGCATAAAAAACCAGAAGGTCTCCGGGTTCAAGTTTCAGCAGATAACCAGCCTTCCGTCCAACATCACCGTAGGTGAAGGTAATGAACTCTGGATCAAGGTGTACTTTACGGTCTGCTACACCCGGTGGAAGGTAACTAGACAGCAGTTTTCCTTTAATTCCAGTTATATCATGGTAAGTCCTTCTTTCACATGATTTTTCGTCAGATTCGGATAAGGGTATGTATTCAAAACTTCCATCCTGGAATATGGGGGCTAGGACTCCATCACTGGATTTGTCAATTCCCACCCTTAATAACATGGCTTTCATGGTTACCTTCACTGGGCTGTTGATTATAATTAAAAACATTTTATTAAAGAAAAGGGGAAATAAATACATTTAATGATTATATTTAATGATTCTTTAATCCATTGAAAGGTTAGGTTTTAAAATGGAAAAAATTCGGAAATTCTTTGAAAATGACCGTTTCGCGGACCTAAGTAACATTGAAGTGGTCAGTATTGCCCCTGGAAAGGCCTCTGCCCAGATGGAAGTGCAAGAGATGCATCTTAACGGGGTGGGAACTGTTCATGGAGGGGCTCTCTTTACCCTGGCAGATTTTACATTTGCCTTGGCAGCTAACTCGCACGGTACGGTTACCGTGGCTATCAACGCCAATATATCATACTTAAAGGCAGTTAGCAAGGGATTGTTAACTGCTGAGGCTCGTGAACTCTCCGGTGGTGGTCGGATTGCCAGTTACACTGTGGACATATACGATGAGAGCCGTGACTTGGTGGCAGTTTTCCAGGGCATGGCATACCGTAAACGGGAGAAGATCACTGATTTGATAAATGATACCCACTGAAGGGGGATATTCAAATATAACACTTCATATCAAATATAACACGTGTATCTATATTATCCGAACAGGAATGTGAAAAATATTCTGTTGACAAACATGTATTCCGGTAATAAAAAATAGTGTTCCGAGCTAATGAAATAGTATTCAGGAGCTAATGAAATAGTATTCAAACTAATTCAGGCTAATGAAATAGTATTCAAGTAAATAAAATATTTCAGTGAATGATAATTTCTTGAGTGATGTGAATTTGTTTATCCAGTGGGGTGAAATTATGGATACAGAAGAGATAATTGCCATGTTGAATGTGGATTTTGTGAGAGAATTGGAAGCAACCCTGGTTTACGTGCAGAATTCATTTGTAATGGAAGAATGTGATCCCAGTAGAGTCACTGAAGCCATATCTGTAGATGAAATGCGCCATATGTGGTGGTTGGCAGATCTTATAACTAAAAGAGGAGGTAAACCCACCATGGAACATAAAGAGTTAGATTTTGGCGGTGAAAGTCTCGAAGAAATGCTCGAACGGCAGATACAACTTGAATCAGAAGGTATTGATATTTACACTGAACAGATTGAGATCATTGATGATGAAGAGGTAGTGGGAGTTCTAAAACACATAAGGGATGAAGAAAGACGTCATCGTAAGGAATTCCGTGAAAGGTTGGATAGTATAAAGGATTAATAATATAAACCGAAATTAGAGAATAAAACTTATAATAATATGATAACCCGCAGTTAACCTGTAAACTAAGAATAAACCGGAACCAGGAGTAATATGACCAACTAAATATTGATAATATTATCTAAGATTATTAGATATTTATTTAATGATTAAACTAGTTAATTTGAATATTCAATTTATGTATTTAAAAAAGGTGAAGACATGGAACTTACTCCCCGGGAAGTAGAGGAACTTCAAGAGAAATTATTAATTGTTCACCGGTTTATTTCCCAGAAAATAAAGTTTAAAAACTTTTATTACCAGGGAATAGATGTTAAAGAGAATATCCCCAGTGATCAGGGCATGGTATACAAACTCATGGAACTGGATGATGCTGAGGAACTTTTAAAAAATTGTATAATTGAACTGGAAGATATGAAACATAACGGAAAATCATTCAATCCATCAGAGTTCCATGAATTCCTCACCGACCAGGACTGGGGTTTTCTATATAAAAAGTACGGGATGAAAACCTCTGAAGATGTGGGTAAGCTTGACTTGGAAAGACTTTTAGAACTTCTGTAACAACAATTCATCTTTATTAACTTTAATATGGGATCAGATTATTTATGAATAGATTTTCGGTCATCCTTCCCCCCATTAACCCATCTATTAACTAATTCAGGGATTCTAACCCTTTCATTATGAAAAAGTGAGATTCGAATTTCAATTTGGAGCATTTAAATGGATATACCTTTATTGAGAGATGTCGTCATAATTCTTGCCCTGTCAGTTATTGTACTACTAATTTTCCGGAAAGTGAGGATTCCATCTGTTTTAGCATTTTTTGTAACTGGAATGCTAGCAGGCCCCCAGGGATTGGGATTAATAAGTTCCATGGAAGAAGTTCAACTCCTGGCTGAGTTAGGAGTTATATTCTTACTATTTACCATTGGAATGGAATTTTCAATGGAAAAATTTTCCCAAATCAAACGATACGTCATTGTGGGAGGTTCTCTGCAACTGGCACTCACCTTAGCGGCTGTATATTTCATATGTATTAACCTGGGACTTTCCACAAATGAATCTATTTTTATAGGATTTTTAATTTCTTTTAGCAGTACTGCGATTGTTTTAAGGCTTCTCCAAGATAAAAATCAGATTTACAGTGTTCATGGGCAAATATCTCTAGGTATTCTCATATTTCAGGACATTGCCGTGGTTTTAGTTATCCTTTTCACCCCACTCCTGGCTGGTGTGAATTCCAGTAATTTAAATAACTGGCCCCTCATGGTGGCCATGGGTGTGGGTTTACTTTTATTTACCCTGGTAAGTGCTAAGTGGATTGTACCGCAGCTATTACATTACATGTCTCGTTTTAAGAGCAGGGAATTGTTTCTGTTAACCATTATATTGATCTGTTTTGGTGTAACCTGGATAACTTCCAGTATAGGATTATCCATGGCTTTAGGAGCTTTTTTAGCAGGTCTGATCATATCTCATACTGATTACAGTCACCAGGCACTGGGTAATATCTTACCATTCCAGGATATTTTCATGAGTTTCTTTTTCGTTTCCATAGGGATGCTATTGGATCTAGGATTTATAGCTGAAAATTTACTGCTCATAATAATCGCTACCCTTGCGATTCTCACCATTAAGGCTTTAATTGCTGGTTTTACTGCTGGACTACTGGGATTATCATTCAGAGTTATGGTACTAGTAGGTCTAATATTAAGCCAGATTGGTGAATTTTCCTTTATTTTATCAGCCACTGGTCTTGAACTGGGACTTATTGATGAAAATTTCTTCCAAATATTTTTATCAGTTTCCCTGATCACCATGTCCGTTACCCCATTCATTATGGCTATTGCTCCCCGTATATCAGATTTATCCGATAATTTACCATTACCCCACAGATTCAGACATGGTTTTTATCCAATGAACCTTCCTGAAGAAACTGGATGGGAGGACCACCTGGTAATAGTGGGGTTCGGTATTAACGGGAAAAATGTGGCTAAAGCAGCCTACAAAGCAAATATACCATATGTGGTTGTGGAAATGAACCCTGAAATCGTGGAAAGCGAGAAATCAAAGGGAGAATCCATATATTTTGGTGATGCTGCCCATGAAACTGTTTTGGAGAATATTAATGTTCATGAAGCCCGGACAATGGTGGTGGCTATCTCTGATCCAGTGGGAACCCGTAAAGTGTTAGAAACTGCTAAAAAATTAAACCCCAATCTTTACATCATAGTCAGAACCCGATATATTAAAGAAATGGAGAAATTACACGAAATAGGAGCTAATGAGGTTATACCCGAAGAATTTGAGACTTCCATCGAGATTTTCAGCCGGGTACTAGATCAGTATAATTTATCCCCTGAAAAAATTGATGATTTCATTACTGAAATACGTTCAGACAGTTACCAGATGTTCAGAACCCTTTCAAAAGATGATAAAATGACTTGCACCTTGAATAATAGTCTTAATGAACTTGAAGTCATCTCAACACAGTTGGAGGATGATATGGATGGGAAAACTGTGAAGGAGTTTCTAGAAAAAAATGAGGGAAAAATACTGGGAATAATAAGAGGTTCTGAGACATTTAATAACCCAGATATTGATTTTAAACTTTACGAGAATGATATTGTTATTATTTCCCATGAGAAATAGGTAAATCATTTTATAAATAGTTTAAATAAAAAGAAATAAAATGTTGCACTGTTCAATTGGGGGATAATAAATAATTGGAAGATAATAAAACTGATTTAAAACTTTAATCATATTCCCTACAAGTAAACAAATTCCCTAGAAGTTATGGTATGCCGATCTAAGATATTTCAGCTTCTTAAAGGACTATCACCCCTAGATTCACATGTTAATGACAGCCTAAGTTCAAATGATACATAAATATATAAACTGGTTTCAGCCTTAAATTAATTACATAATTTTTTTTAATATACAGAAGGATTATAAGGAAAATATAAGGTAAACATTGATTAAACCATTTATAAAAATCTGTATATGCTTAAAATAGAAATTGACCTAACACAGAAAAATCAGTAATACTATTAAGACGGTTGTGATTTAATATGGCAGGAATAGTAGGATATGGAGTTTACATACCTTCATACCGTATAAAGGTTGAAGAAATTGCAAAGGTCTGGGGAGACAATGCCCAGGCAGTTTCCAGGGGACTGGTGGTTAACGAAAAATCAGTACCAGCACCCGATGAAGACACCGCCACCATATCAGTGGAGGCTGCTCGTAATTCACTTAAAAGAGCGGGAATAGACCCTCAAAAAATTGGTGCTGTTTACGTTGGCTCAGAATCACACCCTTACGCAGTTAAACCCACAGCAACCATAGTGGCTGAAGCTGTGGAAGCCAGCCCAGACCTAACTGCAGCTGACCTGGAATTCGCATGTAAAGCAGGGACTGCAGGCATGCAGGTTTGTATGGGATTAGTGGATGCGAAAAACGTGGAATATGGCCTTGCCGTGGGAGCGGACACTGCTCAGGGGGCTCCTAGTGATGCGCTTGAGTACACTGCCTCTGCAGGAGGAGCAGCATACATAATAGGATCTAAGGATACTGTGGCTGACTTTGAAGGTACCTACAGTTTCACCACTGACACCCCTGACTTCTACCGTAGGGAAGGTAAACCCTACCCCCGTCACGGGGGACGTTTCACCGGGGAGCCGGCCTACTTCAAACATGTTCTCGCGGGAGCCAAAGGAATGATGGAAAAAATGGGCACAGAAGCCTCTGATTATGATCACGCAGTTTTCCACCAACCTAATGGTAAATTCTATATAAGAGCTGCCCGTAAACTGGGATTCACTGAAGAACAATACAAAACCGGGCTCCTGACACCCATGATTGGTAACACCTACTCCGGTGCAACTCCACTGGGACTGGCAGCCATCTTAGACATTGCCCAGCCGGGTGAACGTATATTCGCAGTTTCATATGGTTCCGGTGCAGGTAGTGATGCTTTTAGCATCACCGTTAATGATAAAATAGAAGAAAAACGTGACTTGGCCCCTAAGGTTCAGGATATGATCAAAAACAAAGAATACGTGAACTACGCCATATATGCCAAGTTTAAAGGAAAAATGAGGATGGCAGGTCTAACTCCACGTTAAACATTATAGATAGTATTTCAATGGAGGAATGTTAAATTGAGAGATGTTGCAATTATTGGAGTTTCACAAACTAAATTTGGTGAATTGTGGGACATATCCTTTAGGGATCTAATTACTGAAGCCGGAATGAAAGCTGTTGCCGATGCAGGTATTGAAGGGCAAGACTTAGAAGCCATGTATGTAGGAAACATGACTGCCGGTCTCTTTATACAGCAGGAGCACATAGCCTCTCTCATTGCTGACCATTCAGGCCTAACACCCATACCATGTAGCCGGGTGGAAGCAGCCTGTGCATCAGGTGGTTTAGCACTTAGAAGTGGGATAATGGCTGTTGCCTCCGGTTATCATGATGTGGTAATCTCTGCAGGGGTGGAGAAGATGACCGATGTGGTGGACCCCACACCAGCCATTGCTACTGCTTCTGATCAGGAATGGGAAGCCCAACAAGGAGTTACCTTCCCATCACTCTACGCTATGATGGCCCGTAGACATATGCATGAATATGGAACTAGCAGGGAACAATTAGCCATGTTCAGTGTTAACAACCACAAGAACGGTGCTTTAAACCCACTGGCACAGTACCCCTTCGAAATCAACGTTGATAAAGTCTTAAACTCAACTATGGTGGCTGACCCCCTCCGCTTACTGGACTGTTCCCCAGTGACTGATGGTGCGGCGGCAGTTATACTCTGTCCTGCTGAAGATGCCCGTAAATACACTGACACTCCGGTTTATGTTAAGGCATCGGCCCAGGCTTCTGGTACCATTGCCCTCCATGACCGAAGAGATATAACCACCATTGACTCCACAGTACATGCTTCCCGCACGGCATATGACATGGCCGGCCTGGGTCCAAAAGACATCCAAGCTGTGGAAGTGCACGATTGCTTCAGCATCAATGGTATCTTAGCCATTGAGGATCTTGGATTCGTGGAAAAAGGACAGGGTGGTCAGGCTGTAGAGGATGGTTTAATTGCAATTGATGGAGACATACCAGTGAACCCCTCTGGAGGGCTTAAAGCACGTGGACACCCATTAGGAGCCACTGGAATAGCCCAAGCTGCAGAGATGGTATGGCAACTCAGAGGAGATGCGGGTAAAAGACAGGTTGACGGTATAGAAGTGGGTATGACCCATAACATTGGTGGTACCGGCGGTACTGCTGCCGTGCATATCTTTGGTCGTTAAAAACTAAAGATAAAAACAAGGATATATTGGGGACTGTAAGAATCTAATAATCCCCTATATCATTTATTTTATCTCATTACTTTAATTTCATTTTAAAATCTCAAATTTAACTCTTTTGATTTTTAGAGATATTCAATAATTCATGGAAAAATTATTCTAGTTCTGGAATATAATTTAATCAAATTTGTAAAAAAAATAGAAATTATGTGCTTAATTAATTGGTGCCAGATCGAAATGATTTATCGTAAGGCAGTATTTCTTGAGTAATATATTTTGAGTATTTATCAAATACCTTTTTTATTCAACGGGCAACCCACAGCTTTCCCATCCCATTATTCCACCAACTAGATTGTATAAATTTTCAAAACCCATTTTTACCATTATATCAGTACTGGCAGAACTCCTCATTCCCGATCGGCAGTAAACCAGGTAGGTCTTGTTTTTATCCAGTTCCTGAACTTTATCCTTGAAGTCTGGTGATTGGTAGTTTAAAAGTTCAGCCCCTTCAATATGTGATTCAGAAAATTCTCCAGGGGTTCTCACATCCAAAATAACAAAATCAGGGTTGTCTTTATTTTCCATTATCAGTTCATATGACTTCTCAGGGACAATATCATTGATTTTAGAGGTTTTACTTCCAAACATTTTCTTATCTCCAGTGATGACTTACTAATTAGATGATTTATTATATTGATATATTATGTTTAATCTAAGTCAATAAAACTGACTATTTATGGGCTGTTCGTTTATGTAAAGACCCATAAATGTAAATATCTGATTTTTTCCGTGAAATTTACATTATTCCCTATTTTATTGGATTAAGATTATTCTGATGGATTAAGATTATTCTGAAGTTAATTCTACAATTAACGCTTTAAATAATCATTGAGGCTGTTTGATAATTGTTTTAGAGTGTATTGGCTATCTTCAAGAAAGCTCTTTACAAAGATTAACTCTTTTTCCTGGATTCCACCTAATTTCCATAAAACCAAGTAATAGAAACCCAATCCCAAAATGGCAGTTAAGACTATATCCAATGGTTTATGAGGGTTCAGGATGATTATAATGATACACATTAAGAATCCAGTTAATATGCTCTTTATCAAAAACCAGGGGTATAGTTCTAGGTGAATGTAGTTAAGGGAGTAGTAGAGGGAGATGATGAATGCGAAGATGTATACTGCCAGTGATGTGAGGGCAATACCCATTATTCCCCAGAAAAAACCAAAGGTAATATCCATCAATAGATTGGAAACCGCACATATTATCCATATATTGCCGGTTATACGGGTTTTCTTTTCTAGAATAATTACCTGAGACATGATCCCGTATAAACCAAAGAAAACACCCCCTAAAGCCAGTATGGGAGTAATGAAATAACCTCCAGAGGCGATCTCAGGAGTGGATAATACCTTTAAAATAGGCATTGAAAGGATGGATAGTAAAAAGAAGAGAGGGATTGCTATTATGAGGAAAAGTTTAAGAGAATAATTGATTAAAGTTTTGATTTTCTGTATTCTGCCCTGGGCATGGTAAAAGGCGAGGTTTGGTAGTAGGAGAGTGTAGAAGGGGGACATGATGATGGAAATAAGATTACCCAAGAGGTAAGCTGCAGAGTAGTAACTGACAAAGGACAATCCCAGGAATAATCCGATTAAATAGCGGTCGGTGATGTCCAGTATCCAGAATGAAAGATTGGTGGGGATGGTGGGTAATCCAAAATTAAGGTATTCTTTTAAGTTAGAAAATAAGGGTATTTTAAAACCAATTTTCCTGAATATATGGACGTACATGGCAATGATCAGTATTAATTGACTTATGATTAGACCTATGATTGCACCGTTAATACCATAACCCTTAAGAACCAGTAAAGCCACCATGAATACTGCAAGGTAGGCTTGTAGGAATGCGAAAAATGAATATCTTTTCATTTCCTGGAATGTCCGGAAAAAATCAAAGAATAAGAGTGTCAAGCCATTTAGAAATATGCTGAGGGGGAGAAACAGGGCCACAAACAGGTTGCCATTGAACAATGTTTTAGATAGAAAAGATGAACCTAATAAGAATAAAATGGCCATTACCAGGCTCCCCAGAACTACAGTAAATCCCAGGGAATAGAATACTTCCTGAATTTCCTCCCTACTCTTTTGTGGGGATAAAAAACGTACCATGGTGTAGGGTAGTCCTAAAACTGCAATTGCCGGGATTATGGTTATGTTAATTGTGTACTGGACCCAAACACCATAATCTGGAATGCTTAAGCTTTGAGTGAGAACTGGTAATAAAATTAGCTGATTTAAACTTACCAGGATTGTGGTTATGCCCAGAAGTCCTATTTTCTTTAAAAATATTTTGTATTCCTGCAAATGTCGCACCACCATTGATGCGAAAAAGTGATGATGATAATCTGTGTCATTACTAATTATGTTAAGTGTATCATTAAACACTTTAGAAATCATCAAAATAGCAGTGGATGAATTATTTAAAAATTATTTCACTAATTTTTAGGGAAAAATCTTGAGATTAAATAATATCCTTGAGATATTATGAATAGTAAACATTGACGTATTAATTCAGAAATAGTTTGAATAATTTTTATTCAATTAAAAAAAGTTAAAAAATGTAAGTCACAGGGGACTTACATCATAGGGGGCATTCCACCAGGCATTCCGCCCATTCCTTCCATTCCACCCATGTCAGGTTCTCTACCTGCACCAGTGGATGCAATGACGTCGTCGATCCTTAGGATCATTTCTGCGGCTTCTGCTGCGGATTGGATGGCCTGTTTTTTGACTCTGTGAGGTTCGATGACTCCGGCACGGTACATGTCGGTGACTTCTCCTTTGAATACGTTTAGTCCCATGTATAATGATTTTTCATGGGCTGCGCGTAAATCTACCAGAGCGTCGATGCTGTCCAGTCCTGCGTTTTCAGCCAGGGTTTTGGGGACAACTTCCAGTGCTTCTGCAAATGCAGTAACAGCTAGCTGTTCACGGCCGCTGATTGTGTCAGCGTATTCTTTGAGCCCTTTGGCTATGGAGATTTCTGCAGCTCCTCCACCAGCAACTACTTTTCCATCTTCAATGGTTGCGGCAACTACACCGATGGCATCTTCAATTGCTCTTTCGATTTCATCGACCACGTGTTGGGTTGAACCACGGATTAGGAGGGTTACTGATTTTGGGTCTTTGCAGTCTTCCACGAAGATCATTGCTTCGCCGGAAATTTTCTTCTCAGCTACTGATCCAGCCAGTCCCAGGTCATCGAGGGATAGGTCTTCGATGTTGGAAACTACGGTGGCTCCGGTTGCCCGGGCGAGTTTTTCCATGTCTGATTTTTTGACTCGGCGCACTGCCATGATTCCTGCTTTGGCCAGGTAGTGCTGTGCCAGGTCGTCGATTCCTTTCTGACAGAAGAGTACAGAGGCTCCTGCATCGGCGATCTTGTTCACCATGTCACGGATCATCTGTTCTTCCTGTTCAATGAAGGCCTGCATCTGGGCAGGGTCAGTGATTCGGATTTCAGCATCCACTTCGGTTTCTTTAACTTCAATGGCACTGTTTAATAATGCGATCCTTGCATCTTCCACCTTTTTAGGCATACCAGGGTGTACGGGTTCTTTGTCGATTATGACACCGTTTACGAGTTGGGAGTCGTCGATGGTTGCTCCGTCTTTTTTCTCGATTTTGATGTGGTCTTGGTCGATTTCCCCGTCATCTTCTACCTGTTTGACTGCACCAACCACTAGTTCTGCTAATGGTTCTCGGGCTTTTTCAGTTCCTTTTCCAGTCATGGCTGTCATTGCCACTTTCATGAGGGTTTCCCGGTCTTCTGCATCGATGGAGATTACGTTTAAGATTTCCTGGGCTTTTTCAGCTGCCTGTCGGTATCCCATAGCTATTATGGTAGGATGAATATCCATGTCCAGTAATCCTTCTGCTTTTTTGAGTAGTTCACCAGCAATGATAACTGCAGTGGTGGTTCCGTCTCCCACTTCGTCTTCCTGGGTTTTGGCTACTTCCACTAGCATTTTTGCTGCGGGGTGCTCGATATCCATTTCTTTGAGGATGGTTACTCCGTCGTTGGTTACTACGATGTCACCTAATCCATCTACGAGCATTTTGTCCATTCCCTTAGGACCTAAAGTAGTCCTAACGGTTTCTGCCAGAACTTTTCCAGCTAATATGTTCATTCGCTGAGCATCTCGTCCTAAAACTCTTGAAGAGCCCTCAGGCATTATAATAATAGGTTGTCCTTGTCCTTGTCCACCTAATTGTGCCACAATAATCACCTCTATTTTTTTATGTAAATGATCAGTAGGTTAGCAATTATATAAATACTTTGCTATTACCCTATTCAACTGGGAGTTAAGAGGTGGGTTAAAACAAATATTCAAATGTACAACCAGCCGGAGAAATTATTTTTAGACATTTAAAAGAAGATTATCCCAGTATATAGGGTAATTGGAAATACGATCCCTTTTAGGTCCTAGTATAAAAGAAAGAGGAGAATATCTTTTTAATCTTTATCCAATTTTTTCCAGAATACGTTACCGTGACTTTCCCTGGAACGGAAGTAGCCCTTTCTTTCCAGGTTTCTAAGGGCGTGTTCAAAGTTCTGGAGAGTGAGCTCCGTGAATCCCATATCTATAATCCATTCAAACAGGTTTTCCAGGTTATCTTCCTTATCGGGGAGTAACAAGTAGATGTTGGATTGAAATGAAGTTAAATCCTTTTTAGGTTTCTGAGTTAGTAGTTTAAACTGATTTTTAACCTTCTTAAGTTCCTTGATCTCCAGATCCTTTTCTTCCAGTTTTTTTATTAATTCCTGGATTTCTTCTTCTTTTTTCTGGATATTTTTATCCTGTTCTTTCTGTAATTCCTGAAGTTTACTGTGCTCCTGAACCAGGGATTTGGAAGATTCTTTCTGGCACTTTTTAAGCTCGATCTTCAACTTGCTGATCTCTAAAAGGCAGGCTTTAACCAGCTGCCGTAACTGCTCTCTCTCGGTATCCTTCAAAAAGGCCATGGTATCACTTGAATAGTAGAATTTTTATTAAAACTACAATCACTAATTCTAATCTTATTTATGCATCAATCTCCTTTTAAGTTTTGAGATAACAATCCCCATGATTACCATCAATGATTACCATCACCACCATAATCACGATATAACTATAAAAAAATCTATAATAGAAACTAATTATTCAAAATCAGAATTCAAAATCACTAATAATTGAAGAAATTTAAAATCAGGGAAATTATTTCTCAAAATTATTATACTACCTAAAAATCGTAAAATTGATATCCATCTTAGTTATGGACAAGGAAAAAACCAAAAAATAAGAAAAAGGAGAAGTAATGAAGTGTTTCACCCCTACATTATCTCCGCAATAAGTTCCGCGTTGAGTATGGATGCTCCTGCAGCACCCCGGACAGTATTGTGACCTAACAGAACGTATTTCAGACTCTGGGGGAAAGTTGCATCCTGCCGGAGTCTTCCGACTGTAACAGCCATTCCTTTTCCCATCATGCGATCCATTCTTGGTTGAGGTCGGTTGTCCTCTTCCCGGACAATAACAGGGTTTTCCGGCGCGGAGAAAAGGTTTAATTTTTGAGGGAGTGCCTGGAAATTCTGGAGGGATTTTTTAATGTCTTCCAGGTCAAATTCTTCATCCATCTCCATGAAAACTGCTTCGGTGTGACCGTCCACCACTGGGACCCGGTGGCAGGAGGTACTGACTCCGAAGGTTGCGGGTTCCACATTCTCCCCATCAAAGTCACCCAGAAGGTACAGTGTTTCTTCTTCCATTTTCTCCTCTTCCCCTCCAATGAAGGGTACCAGGTTATCCAGCATGGCCATGGAGGGCACACCATTGTAGCCGGCTCCGGAAACAGCTTGCATTGTGGATACGTATACTCGGTTGATATCGTACTGGTCGTATATGGGTTTAAGGGTGAGTACCAGGGCTATGGTGGAACAATTGGGATTGGTGACAATGAATCCATCCCATCCTCGGTTTTTCTGCTGGGTTTCTATTAAGTCCAAGTGTTCCGGGTTTACCTCGGGTATAACCAGGGGTACATCTGACTCCATACGCATGGCACTGGCATTAGAAGCAACTTTCATGCCTGCTTCAGCGAATTTAGGTTCTACTATTGCCGCATTTTCTGCGGGTAGTGCTGAGAAGACTATCTCCACATCCTTCACCTGGCTGGGTTCAGTGTCCACTACCACGGTGTCTTGCACTGCCTCGGGGATGGGTGTGTCCATGTGCCAGGTCACTGCATCCTGATATTTTTTTCCGGCAGAACGCTGGGAAGCAGTGAGGGCTGTTATCTCAAATTTGGGATGATCTTCAAGAAGTTGTATGAATCTTTGCCCTACCATTCCTGTTGCTCCTAAAATACCTACATTTACCATATAAAACCACCTTTTGATATACTGTTTATTTAATTACTAATCTAATCTTCCTACTATAATACTATCCCTATTTTCCTCTTTTAATCTCCTGGTTTTGAACAATTCTGGTAATTATCTACTTATATTCAAAGTCCCAGAACATCGTCCATACCACTTACTTTGCCCTTTTCAGCACTTACCACGTAGCGGATGGATTTAATAACACCATTGACAAATGCCTGTCTGCTGCTGGCGCGGTGTGTGATTTCTAATCGTTCCCCATCACCGGCGAATAGAACTGTGTGGTCCCCCACTATGTCCCCACCCCGTACAGCATGGATTCCTATTTCTTCCGGTGTTCGCTCACCCACCATTCCTTCCCTACCGTAAACTCCTACTTCATCCATTTTACGGTTTAAGGCTCCTGCTATGAGTTCTGCGGCCTTTACTGCAGTTCCAGATGGTGCGTCTTTCTTGTGTTTGTGGTGTGCTTCTATGATTTCCACATCATAATCTGTGAGGATTCCGGCCAGTTCTTCCACTACCTTAAAGAATACGTTGACTCCCACTGCCATGTTAGGGGAGATAACTGCCCGGACCTGGTTGTGTTCTATTACTGACTGGTTAGATTTCATCTGTTCCTCAGTAAAACCTGTGGTTCCCACCACCAAGTTAACACCACATTCGGCTGTGGTTTTTATGGTACCCACTGCTGCCTCTCTTATTGTGAAATCCACGAGAACATCTGGTTTTTTATCTTTCAGTGTACTGCTAAGTTTTTCTGCTCCCACTATAGGTACATTGATGGGTCCAATTCCCATAACTTCCCCTACATCACGCCCTTCCAGGGGTGTGTTAGGGGCTTCAATGGCTGCCACTACCTGCAAGTCATCCTGTTCCAGGATGGTGTTGATGATCATGGACCCCATTCTTCCACCGGCTCCGGTTACTGCCACATTTATCATAATATCATCTCCTAAGATTAATAATCCTTAAAAAAATAAAATAAGAGAAAAGAAAATGTTAAAAGTTATTTGTGCCTGGATCCAGGCAGTTAATTAATAAATAATGAGTATAGCTTAAAAAAAGCTTAATATTTAGATCAACTGCAGGTCCAGGAGTACCTTCCTGAGTTCATCCTGGCTTTCCTTTTTAAGTGGGGCCAGAGGCATGCGCACATGACCTGAAGGTCTGCCCATCATGTTAAGTGCTTCCTTGGCAGGCACAGGATTGGATTCCACAAAGAGGACCTTCATAAGATCATATAATTCATAGTGGAGATCCTGAGCTCCTTTGAAGTCTCCTTCCATGGCTTTATTTACCATTTCACTCATGCGTGCCGGGTCAACATTACCCACCACACTGATCACTCCTTTACATCCTTGACAGATCATTGGCAGGGTGAGGTTGTCATTTCCAGACAAGACCAGGAAATCTTCCTGTCCCAAACTTTTAAGTTTATGGATGGTCTGTGAGACCTTGTCCAGGTCGGGGTTTGCTTCTTTAATAGCCACTATGTTATCCAGTTGGGCAACAAGCCCAATGGTTTCCACATCGATATCAGTCCCGGTACGTGATGGGACATTATAGACGATTAGGGGGATATCCACAGATTCAGATAACATTTTATAGTGTTCATAAAGCCCGTGCTGTTGAGGTTTGTTATAGTAAGGTGTTATTACCAGTGCGTAGTCTGCACCCACGTCTTCTGCGTATTTCACCAGGTCGAGTGCTTCCTTGGAGGAGTTGCTACCTGCTCCGGCCACTGCAGCGGCCTTGCCCTTCACTTCGTCCACCAGGATCTCCATCATCTTCTTCTGTTCCTGGTGGGTTATGGTGGCGGACTCACCGGTGGTTCCGGCGGCCAGTAGGCCATTTACACCTCGTTCTAGGAGATAATTCATGTTCTCCCGCATGCCCTCTTCATCCACGGTATCTTCCCTGGTGAAGGGGGTTACCATAGCAACTGTGGTACCTTCCAATTTCATTCCAAGACTCTCCTTACCATTTCATAAGCTCTCTTACCATCATTCCAGTCCACGAATATAACAACTGAAGTTTGACTTGATGAAATTTCCACTATGTTTATTTTATTCTGACGTAAAGGTGCGGTGATTTTGGTGATTATTCCCGGGGTGTCTATGAAATCCTGGCTGTTGACGGTGATCATGGCGATCTCCCGACCCAGTGACAGGGAACTCATATCCGGATTCTTCACCACCACCTCATGAAGGATTTCATGGGCAGCATCAGCCACTGATTTATCAATGAAAAGGGTTATTGAGTTTTGACCGGTGGATATACCGTAAATATTGATATTATTATCCTGCAGGGTTTTGGTAAGCTCAGCCAGTATTCCCACCTTGGTCAGCATCTCTTCACCAACCACGGCAATGACTGAAATGGGTTCATTGTTAAGGGTGGTTGATCGAAGCATTTTATCCTTGGAGGGACCCATGATTTCTGTGCCAGGGGCTGAAAGATCTCCATGCTCAAATCCTATGATTTTAGCATTGATTTTGGGGTCTTTATAGCGCAGGGCATGGGGATGTAATACCTGGGCTCCGTGGGTTGCCAGATCCCTCATTTCTTCCACACTGATTTTGTCCAGTTTCTTGGCAGTCTGTAATTTATTGGGATCCGTGGACATTACTCCTCCCACATCGGTGACAATGACCACTTCTTCTGCCTGGAGGCAGTGTCCTAAAAGAAAAGCAGTTATATCACTTCCACCCCTTCCCAGGGTGGTGACATTACCTTCCCTGTCTTTTCCCAGGAAACCGCAAAGAACAGGGATGACTCCCTGATCCAGGAGTTTTAAAATCTCCCTGGATCTGATTTCAGTCTCTGCAAAGTCAATTTGGGCATTTAGATAGTTGCTATCAGTTATAACTGGCCAAATATCCATGTGGGGATCAATGTACTCTGACTTGACACCCAGGGATTCTATGGTGGACGAAAAAACCCTTACACTGGTTATTTCGCCCATGGAGACTATGTCTGCCATTTGTTTTTCAGTTATGGCTTCTCCAATAGATCGGTTTACAATTTCCAGGATGTCATCGGTGGTCTTGTTGATGGCTGAAACAACCACAACCACCTTTTGGCCCTGCATGTACTCTTTAACTACAGCACGGGCTGCTTTTTTGATCCTTTTCCCATCTCCGATGGATGTTCCTCCAAATTTGGCCACTATTATTCCCATAGCAACCAACCTTAGAAGTAATTATTTTTAACCAATCGGGTTACGTAACCTGCGATTTTATTCCGCAGATGTTTAGTACTTACAGTGGAGAATTCCTGCACTAATTTCTTATTTTCATCGAAATCTGTGGTGAATTTACCGGGATAAGTTTCAATCAGCTCTTTGGCTGTTCTTTTAACGAATGATGTTCTAATGTTACCCATGCTTTTGACCTCCTTGTATTTTCTGTTGTTCTTTTTTGCTCAAATCCGTCAGTATCTTAATGATCTGGGTGAGACTGTCTTTATCTATTTCTTGCTCTTTAGCTATTTCTCGGATCTTATGGTGGATAAATTCTTCCCTTTCTGGATCATGAATTTCCATTCCCAGAACTATCTTGGCCTGGTAAATATCAGTGGCCAGGGAAGTTCGCTCTTTGATGAGTTTTATTATCTTTTCATCCAGTACATCGATTTTTTTCCGAGATATTTCCAAGAGTTGTAACGCTTCTGCCCTATCCATGGTCAACCACCTTGGTTCCCACGTTATCCGCCTGAGTTAATATTACTCTCCCTGGATATAAACTCCATGCTTCCTGAACACCATCTATATTCTCATCAGGAACAATGGCTACAAATGAGGGGCCTGTTCCTGAAAGACCTGCTGCTAGTGCACCCGCGTTTAATGCATCCAATGCAATTTTGGCATTGAAATTAAGTGCAGCACTGTATAAAATTCCGTTGAGTGTTAGGGCGTGATATACGTTGCCCTTGAGTGCTTCCTGGAATGCGAGTTTCACCCAGGGGGCCAGGAGTTTCATCCTACCTACATCAGATTGGGCAGTAGGTGACTTTCTATTGGGCATGTATATTAATATATTTTGCTCCTCCATGGGGCCCCGGTGGAGGATCTCCCGTCGAGGATTGTGGGTAATGGTTAGACCTCCAAAAAAGGAGGCGCTGGCATCATCAAATGCCCCTGTAATGGTAACCCCTGCCTCCAGAGAAGAATCAATAGCCAGGTTAAGTATATCTGAATCATTTAAACTACCCTCAGGGATTAAACCCTCATTAACCAGGGCCTGGTATGTGGCCAGAACCACTGCGTTGGAAGTGGCACTGCTGCTGGATAATCCTGAGGCCACAGGTAAGGTGGAGCTGGTCTTTATTTCTATCCCGGTGTCCACATTGAATTTATCAAACACATTTCTCACACAAATTTCCATAAGCGTGGTATCAACATTTTTATCTGCTTTGAATATTCGTTTTGATGATTTTAAACTGGCTTCGGCAGTTACATAAAGCTTTATACCAAACGCAGATCCGCAACCCGTGGATATGGCATTAATTACCGTTGCTGATCCGGGGGATCGGACAATTGCTTTCAAATTATCACCTGCAAAAGTTAACTCCTATCGAGTATTGCACTTATTTTATATACATAGAAATAAAAAGACTAATAAATACATCGATAGAGAATAAATAAAAAATAGAAGATAATTAATAATATGAATTTTGAAAGTTTATAATAATAACCAACAAAACCTAGGTAATAATATGAGTAAAGATACCAGACTAGTTTTGGGTATTGTGGGAGGGGGATTTTTAATCCTTATTGTAGTTCTTTTTATCGCCATCATATCCCTCTTAGGGAGTAGTGACCAGTTCACCAATGGCACCAGCTTTGGAAATACCGTGGCAATTGTGCCGGTTCAAGGTGAGATTGCCTACAGTCAATCCAGCATTTTAGGAGGGGGAGTGGCAACACCCCAATCCATCACCGATGGTATTAATCAGGCTGAAGAAGATAGTTCGGTGAGTGCCATTGTCCTGGATGTTAACAGCCCCGGTGGTTCACCAGTGGCCAGTGAAGAGATCATGAATTCAGTTAAGAATGCTAAAAAACCAGTGGTAGTGTGGATCAGTGATATCGGTGCTTCTGGGGCTTACCTGGTTGCCTCACCTGCCGATAAGATCGTGGCCAGCCCATCATCCATAGTGGGTAGTATTGGAGTGATACTCAGCCTAACTGATCTCTCCGGACTATACCAGAAAATCGGTGTTAACCAGTACGCCATTAAAGCCGGTGAATATAAAGATATGGGTGCTTCCTACCGTAACTTAACCCCTGAAGAGGAGCAGATGTTACAGGAAATGGTAAATCAAGATTATGAGTACTTCATTAAGCAGGTGGCTGAAAATCGTAAACTGGATCTGGACTACGTGCGGAGCATTGCCGAAGGAAAAATATATACCGGAACCCAGGCCAAGGAATTGAAACTGGTGGATGAAACTGGTGACCGGGAAAAAGCCATTGAATCAGCAGCCCGACTAGGAGGTATAAAGGGGGACTACGAGGTAGTAACCATCACCCCCACCGAGACCCTGGCCGATATTATTAAGGGTTACTCCACCAACTTTGCCTATGCTCTGGGTAAGGGAATTGGAAGTTTGCTGAATGATGGTTCTGTTGAAAGCTCGGTGGACTACAGTTTAAGATAAATAATGGGATCCCTTACCAGGGTTTACGGTGACAATTTTTTTGATTTAATTAAAAAAATTGTAATCCACCCAAGAAAATTCCATCTGGAAATTTATAAAAAATAAGATTTCCATAAAAAAGAATTTAAATAAATAATCATAGAATTTAAACAATAAGATTTACATTTGAACATAGTTTTAAAAAATGAGGTGAAAATATGGTTGTAAAAGTAGAGGTGTTCACATCTCCTTCCTGTCCTTACTGTCCTATGGCTATTGAAGTTGTAAATGAAGTTGAAAAAGAAATGCCTGGCACCCTGGAAGTTGAAAAAATCGACATCATGGTTGATCGGGACAAAGCAGTTGAATATGGGTTAATGGCAGTACCGGCTATTGCTTTAAACGGAGTTGTACGCTTTGTGGGCGCTCCATCTAAAGAAGAACTGGCAAGTGCCATAGAAGAAGAAAAGAATAAATAATCCCTTATTTTTTTTATTACCATGGAAGAAGATCATTCCAATTTAAAAGACCAGAATTTATCTTATGCTAATTCTAAACCTGGTAGGGGGAACAATGAATCATCCCCTCCATCTGTTTCTTTACCAGATGACAGTGACAATTATGGGATCACCACTGGAAGTGCAGCCACAGCCGCAGCTTTAGCCGCATTACTATCCATAAAAGAGGGAAAGGTTTCCTCAGTTAATATCCAAACACCACTGGGATGTCTGAATATTTCAGTTGAAAGTTCTCATAAAATTAACGACCATTCTGGAAGGGCTTCAGTGGTTAAAATGCCTTACCATGACCCTGATGTTACCATCAATCTAAAGGTGCAGGCTGAGGTTCATCTTACCGGTAACCCCGGTATAATAATCACGGGTGGGGAAGGAGTGGGCCGGATAACCAAACCAGGATTACAATTACCAGTGGGAGATGTGGCTATAAACCCGGTTCCCCGGAAAATGATCCAGCACAACTTGGAAGATGTGCTGCCACCGGGTAAGGGTGCCCAGGTCACCATCACCATACCTCAGGGTAGGGAGATTGCCCATAGGACTATGAATCCCCGCCTGGGCATCGTGGATGGTATTTCCATACTGGGCACCACAGGTATTGCCCGTTCCATGAATTCGGAGAGTTTCCAGAAGGCCAAGAAATGTCAATTGGATGTGGCGCTGGCAGAAGGATACCGTGAACTGGTTTTCGTTCCTGGGAATATTGGGGAAAAATTGGCCCGCCAGTTACTGGATGTGGAAGAGGATCAGATAATCCAGATGGGTAACCTGGTGGGATACATGCTGGAAGAAGCACGTAAAAGTGACTTATCCCGGCTAGTAATCCTGGGCCATGCTGGTAAACTGGTTAAAATAGCCGGGGGTATATTCCAGACAGAACATCGCCTGGCAGATGGTCGGCGGGAGATCATAGCCACCCACACCGGACTGAAGGGTGGGAATAGGCAAGTAATGGAAGAAGTTTTCAACTCCAACACCACCGAGGACATGATTGAAATCCTGGAAAGGGAAGGTATGGTGGAGATGGTTTTCAACTCCATAGCCAGTTCCATTCAGGAGCGTTGCCAGGTAAGGTTTGATTTAAAGCCAGAAGTGATTATTTTAACGATGGATGGGACCATTCTCAACAGTAATTACCCGGTTAAACTACTTAATCGTCAATCCTAAGTTTATTATTTTTAGATCCAGATTATATCAGATTTCGTTTGATCCAGATATCTACTAGATTTCTAGATGTTTTAGATAATATTTAGATTTTAGATAATATTAAGATTAAAAAAAAACACACATATGTACAAAACACATTTTATAAAAGGAGTATGTGAAATATAATTCTTATTAGTCTATTCAATGATTTTATAGTCACATTAAATGTTTCATTTACATTTCAAACTCAAAGATTAGGTGAAATCATGCATGTGTGCATACTCGGACAATACCCACCCCATATTGGAGGCGTTTCCTCCCACACTTATCTTCTATCCAGGGAACTGGTAAAACGAGGAGATGATGTTTACGTGTTAACCTATCCCCACCCTGATATTGCGGATGTTGAAGGAGTTAAGGTGGAAACTGCCTCCGCACCCAATATTAAAGGTTTGAGGGGTTTATTCTTTACCATATCCTCATTCTTCAAACTGATAAGTATGGTACGCCGTTTAAAGATCGACCTTATCCACGCCCACTTCCTACTACCCCCTGGACTTATCGGTGTCTGTGTGGGTTCTCTCATGGGTAAAAAAACTGCAGTAACTGCCCATGGGTCAGATCTTATGATACAGGCCAAAAATCCTCTCCTAAGAAGATTGATCAAGTTCACCCTCAAAAGAACGGATTACGTGCGGGTGGTGAACCAGACACTGCAGGAAAAAGTGCTGGAGTTGGGTGTAAATCCTGAAAAAGTACACGTAACTCCCAATGCAGTAGATGTGGAAAAATTCAACCCCCAGAATAATAAGGAACTCCCCCATGATATGGAGATGAGTTCTGATAAAGTATTGCATTCTGATAAGCCAGTGCTGCTCTTTGTGGGTAACCTGGTATTCCAGAAGGGTGTTAAATATCTCTTGGATGCTAAGAAGTTAATGAATACCCCTGCAGAGCTGTTAGTAGTGGGAGATGGTCCCCTGCGACAGGAGCTGGAGATGAAAGTTAACGGTGACGGGATCAGTGACGTGGTTTTCGTTGGTGCCCGGCGTGATGTGGAGAAGATCATGCCCTCTGCTGATGTTTTTGTCTTGCCCAGTGTATCGGAAGGGTCCCCCATCACTATCCTAGAAGCCCTGGCCAGTGGCCTGCCAGTGGTGGCCACCAGTGTAGGGGGAATCACAGAGGTTATAAATGAAAAGGTGGGAATGGTGGTTGAACCAGCCAATCCACAGGAAATGGCAACTGCCCTGGATAAAATCCTGGAAAACCGAGAAATTCTGAATAAAATGGGAGTGGCAGCCAGGGAGCATGCCCTGGAATACAGTACCGTGCAGGTACCCTATTAATTTACTTATCCTACAGTTTTTTAACTGTTTAATTAACGTTCATTACTAGTCTATATGGTTATTCCAGTCAATGAAAAAAAATAATTATGATATCTATCTGTTAGAAGGGACACCAAAGTATGTTCGGTAAGCCCCGGCTATTATCCAGATTACAATGGCTATAATCAATCCATATTTCCAATCATAAAGACCAAAAATTCCTCCAAGGAAAACTAAAAGCCCTACTACTCCTAAGATATACAAAACAAAATTTTTTTGGTTGTTGTCCATTATTTTACATCCCCCTAATTTATCTTTACAGTACCACTAATATGCTCTTCATTTTATAATATTGTTACGACTAAAAAGGGTATTTCTTTACTAATTACCGGGTTTTATGGCGTAGGGTACAGGATATTTTAATCCTTTGTTTTACGGTTACTAACAATCTTCTATTAATCCTACAACATCCTATACTAATTAACGTTCCAGCGTGGACCCCCATGAATCTCCAGAAATAGTTCCATTTTATATTATTATTTATCATTCGCTCTATCCAATATTATAATAAACCAGGCCAACCATCATACTCTAGGAATAATTAGAATTTAAAAATAACATATTAATTTATCTAGGTTAAGGTAAGTCTGGAGTATTCGGATAATTAGGATTTAGAATTATTAAAAAAGGTTTTGCAAATACCATAATAAAATACACTTTCTAGGAGAGTAATGAATATGGATGAGAAAGAATTCACACACCTCACCCAGAGTGGAGTGCACATGGTGGAAGTAGGGGATAAACCAATCATCAAAAGAACTGCCCTTGCCCGGGGAAAGATAAAACTACAAAAAGAAACCATTGAACTCATTGAAAAAGGAGAACTTAAAAAGGGTAACGTGCTTACCACTTCCCAGATAGCAGCCATCCAGGCTGTTAAAAATACTCCCCAAATGATACCCCTCTGCCATCCCATACCCATCGGAGGGGTGGAAGTGGAATTTGAAGTGAACCCAAAATCTATTGAGGTTACTGTACAGGTGAGCAGCACCGGGAAGACTGGTGTGGAGATGGAAGCCATCACCGGGGTCAGTGTGGGCCTATTAACCATATGGGACATGGTTAAAAGTGTAGAAAAGGATGAAAATGGCCAATACCCATCCACTGCTATAACTGATATTGAAGTAATCCGCAAGGAAAAAATCGAATTATAATAGAAAAACAGATTATAATAATTAATAAAGGCTTATAAATTAATTAGATCAATGATTAGCATCTAATTATGATTGAATATGAATAATTGGATATTAATATAATGATTGGGGATAATTAAAGCATATTTATTTAAAAATTTGGAAAAGGAAGTAAATATGAGTCTTGAATCTTTGGATCCAGCTATCAGAAAGATAATAAGTGAGTCTTACCCTCAGATTGAGGAGCTTAACCCTGCTCAGAAGGCAGTGGTGGATGCCGGGCTTCTGGATGAGAAAGAAAACTTCATCATCGCCATACCCACTGCCAGTGGGAAAACCCTCCTGGGAGTGATGGCCGCCCTCCGAACCATCCTCGATGGGGGTAAAGTGGTTTATACAGTTCCCCTTTTATCCATCCAGAATGAGAAAGTTAAGGAATTTAAAAAATTCGAAGAGCACGGTATTAAGGTGGGTAAACATCCCTCTTCATCGGATTTGGCAGTGATGGTCTTCGAATCCTACGATGCCCTGACCCGTTTCAACTTGAATGCCCTTTCTGATGTGGATCTCCTCATTGTGGATGAATTCCATATGATCGGGGAGTACAGTCGTGGTCCTACCATTGAATGTGCCATCACCCGTTCCCGCATGCTCCACCCCGGGATGAAGTTAATCGCCCTATCGGCCACCCTGCAGAACATGGAGGAACTTTCCACCTGGCTAGGTGCCCGGGTGGTGGAACACGATTACCGGCCAGTTCCCCTTTTTAAAGAAGTTCTGAACACGGAAGAATTCGGTATCAAGAACAAGAATGATGTTATACTTCGAATTCTTAAGGATTCCATGGAGGAATCCAGCCAGGCCCTGGTATTTGTTTCCACTCGCCGTTTCACTGAATCACTGGCCAACTACCTGGCAGGTAAAATAAAAAGGACCCTTCCCCCGGAGAAGAAAAAGGCATTTAAGAGGGTGGCTGAAAAGATTTTGGATGTTCCCAAGAGACGCGGATCCCTACCCACCGAGGTGTGCCTGAAACTGGCAGAATGTGCTGAGAATGGGATGGCCTTCCACCACGCCGGCCTATTTGACCGTCAGAAGGAGATCATTGAGGAGGAGTTCCGTGCCGGGAACCTACTGATGATCACCGCCACCCCCAGCCTGATGTACGGGGTGAACCTCCCCTCTAAAAACGTAGTAATCAGGGATTACACCCGCTGGACCAGCCAGGGACCCCAACCCATACCGGTATTTGATTACTTGCAGATGTCAGGTCGTGCCGGGCGCCCAGGATATGATAAGGAAGGTTACTCCTACCTTATTGGTAAAACCATGTCTGAAGCAGAACAACTCCAGTACCAGTACATTGACGGGGAGATTGAAGCCACCAACTCCAAGTTACTGGAAAACCGTGACGCAGTATACCGCCAGATCATATCCCAGGTAGCAGCGGGCATGGCCCGGAATCTGGATGAACTCCTGGAATTTTTCAAGGACACCTTCTCTGGTTTCCAGATGACCCACTCAGAGTATTCCTCTTTATTTGCCTCAGACACCATCCAGTTCCAGGTTAAGGAGGCACTGGATTTCCTAATGGAACACGGAATGATCCAGGCAGTTCCCGATGGTCTAAAAGCCACTGCCTTCGGTATGTTAATTGCCAAAAGCAACTATGCAGTGCAAACTGCGGTGCGCCTTAAGGAATTTGCCCGTTCTGGTGAGGAAGTGGATATGCCCCGTTTAATCTATGAAATATGCCGCACCCCTGATCTGATCCCCATCTCCTTTAAGGGACGCAAAAGCAGGGACCCAGTCAGGGACCGGCTCAACCGTGCCGGTTTGTTCGTGGTGGATGTTGGTAATGATGAGGCCACTGCCGCCACCCTCATGGAGTGGATGGATGAAAGGAGCGAATATGAAATTGAAAATGCCTTCAATGTCTATGCAGCATCCACCCGGAGAGCAGCCTACGAGGCATCCCGGCTGGTAAAGTTCCACCGGGAGATCTGCCAGGTTCTGGGGGTCTACACCGGACTGGACTCCATGGAAACCCTCACCGCCAGACTATATTACGGTGTGAAGGAAGAATTACTCCCACTGGTGGTGGGGATCAAGCGTCTGGGCCGCAGACGTGCACGGGCACTGGTTGATGCCTTCGGAACAGACCTTCGATACATTTCCAGGGAGGAACTACTACGGATTGAAGGCATCGGACCTAAAACTGCGGAGAATATACTTAAAAAGTACCATGCACATGATTAACCCCCATGGAACATTAAGGGGATTATTGATTAATTCTAAGTGGCTTTGATTAAAGTAACCCTTTGAGCTGAAGAATAAAAATAAGGTAATTGGGAACATGATTATCAAAGAACTGGATTTTTCCCGGAAGATATCAAAAAATGATCTCCTGGAGGCGTTGAAGGGCGAAGCCAATCAGGTGCATATCCATGATTTCATCAAGACCTGCAGCTTCCTCCAGAAGAATATGGAACATGTGCACCCACACTACCAGGAAGAGTACATTAAAATGTACACCGAAGGATATTTAAAAGGTTACCGGGATGTTAAAAATGATAAAACATCCTACAATGGGTATGTTGATATTGTTGAGTTGGATGAATCCATCCAGCTCCTGGAAAAACAGGAAAAATTGATGGAAGCCAACTTTGGTAACAATCGCTCCTTCAAACCCTACCTGATCATGTCCCTCTACACCACATTCATACTGGAAGAACCAGTCCACCCCGTGGGCACACCATTCCCCGGTGGTTTGAAGGTACGCAAAGATAAAGACATCTATTACTGCCCAGTAAAGGAGAATAATGAAAACAACCCCCTGGCAGTTTGTGGATTCTGCATTGCAGAGCAGGAACCCGAAATGTGATTTTTTTACCGGGAATCTATTTTTGATTTTAACAGACCAAAAGGAAAATAAGTAGTCAATTATAAGGTTCAGTTTATAGATGTTAAGTATAACGTTAAAAAGTTAAAAAAAACAGATTGACATGTCACATGATACTTGGTGAGATAAATATGGTAAAGAAACTGGATGAAATTGATTTTAACCAGCCCCTGAGTAAAAATGAACTATTAAGGGTGCTTAAAAAGGAGGCCAGATCCATTCATATACAGGATATAATGAAGGCCTCCCATTTCCTAAGGGAAGATGCCAGTTTCATGCCCCCCAGGGAGAGGGATGATTTCATTGCCAGGTTCACCCGGGCATTTTTCACCCGCACAAAGGATATTAAAGATGACCAGTCTGATTATCAGGGCACTGTCAACCCGGTTAAACTCAATGATTTTTTAAAAGTTCAGGATGAACAGGCCCTTAACTCACGCACTGCTGATGAGCGATGCTTCCACCACATAGCCCGTGTGGTTTCCACTTACACTGCCTTTGTAAGGGAAGAGTCCATACACCCTGTGGGAACCCGTTTTCCTGGTGGTTTCACCCTGAGACTGGTAGATGGTATTTATCTTTGCCCAGTTAAGGATAAACAAAAAGACACCCCCAGTGCACTGTGCAAATTCTGCGTGTCAGTCCAGGATAAGAGTGTAGATTGATTATTTAATCCTAATTTTTCATAATATTTTTATTCCTTTTTTAATAAAATAATAACAAGTAAAAAAACAAAAAAAAGTTTTTGTAGTCTTTCTTAGGAAAGAAAAATTCATCTTTACCAGTTCATATTATTTCCAAACAGTTCAACTATTTCCAAATATATTTCATTAAATATCCGATCTTATGAAATCAATTACCAGATAATATTCTGTGGAGAACAGGGATATGAAGCCAGCATCAGTACTCATTGTGGAAGATGAAATGATAACTGCCATGGATCTTAAGGATAAACTGGTTAATTCTGGTTTTATAGTTCCGGCCATTGTGGCCAGTGGTGAAGAGGCAATTGACACTGCCGCAGAATTACGGCCGGATGTGGTGCTCATGGATATAGTGCTGCAGGGGGAGATGGATGGAATCCAGGCTGCCCGGAAAATAAGCTCCCTCGACATCCCGGTGGTCTTTTTAACTGCTTATTCTGATGAGGAGACCTTGCAGAGGGCTAAATCCACCAGTCCCTATGGTTACATTATCAAACCTTACCCTGATAGGGAACTGCAGTTAACCCTAGAAACCACTCTCCAGAAACATCAGGAGTACCGTGATAAGGTTGAATTAATCCGTTATAAAGGTCTGGGTGAAGGTGTGCCTTTAACCAGTGATGATGATGATGATGAGGTCCCCTGGGAGGAACGTCCCAAGATATTAATTGTGGAAGATGAGATCATCACTGCCATGGATCTTGCCGCTCAGCTGGGAGATATGGGTTATCTGGTGGTTGATACCGTGGCCAATGGTCAGGATGCCATCCAAAAGGCAGAATTATTCCGTCCAGACCTGATACTTATGGACATCGTCTTGAGCGGAGAACTGGACGGGATCAATGTTGCCGAACATATACATGACTTGGATATCCCGGTGGTTTACCTCAGTGCCTACACTGATGACGTGACTGTGGAAAGAGCACTTAAAACATCCCCCTATGGTTATCTGCCTAAACCTTACCAGATTGATGAACTTTACAGTACCCTGGAAACTGCCCTCCAACATCACCGATCAGAAACTCAGAAGATGGAAAAGATCGACCATAAGATCACGGTTAAAGAAGGGGAGATGGTGATTGAGAAGACCGCAGTGTTCTTCATCAGTGCCATTGTCCTGTCCTTGATTGTATACAGTCTAGCCACCAGGAGTATGACCTGGCTCATGTACCTCCTATTCATACCAGCCATCTACAACCTATTCATTGTCACCGTGAGTTTAAAGAAACCCTCTACCCCTGGAGGGACAGAAATACCATTTATCAGCATTCTTATCCCTGCACACAATGAAGAATTCACCATCGACCGTTGCGTTCGTTCCCTGGCGGATTTAGATTATTATAAAGGGGGAAAGCGTAACTATGAGATCATAGTAATTAACGATGGTTCCACCGATAAAACTGGGGAAGTTCTAGGTAATTTAAAGAACGAATTCAATTACTTGCGCATTGTAACCCGTAAACCACCCCGGGCGGGTAAGGGTAAGGGTTATGTGCTTAACGATGGGGTTAGGGTATGCCAGGGTGAAGTTATCGCTGTTTTTGATGCGGATGCCCGTATAGGATCTGATTTTCTAAGTAAGATCATTCCCTATCTTGACGATGATGACGTGGCCGGGGTGCAGGCCCGGGTGCGCATGTACAATGCCGACCGTAACTTGCTTACCATGATGCAGGAGGTTGAGTTTTCCATTTTTGGCAACGTCATACTCCGGGCACGGGATATCATGGGGAAATCCGGTTTCCTGGGAGGTAATGGTCAGTTAACCCGGAAAAAGTTCGTGGAGGATATTGAGGGTTGGGATGGTTTTGCAGTTACCGAAGACCTGAATATGAGCATTAAACTGATACTGGATGGTAATAAAATACGGTACTGTCCCGAGGCAGTGGTCTGGCAGGAAGCCGTGCCTGAATGGAAGGCTTTTTTCCGGCAAAGAGTGCGTTGGGCTACTGGTAACCTGGAAACATTATTTGTGTACCTGGCCCCTATAATTGATGCTAAAATACCACTCTACAAAAAGGTAGATTCCATACAGTACCTGGTTTTCCTCCTGTTCACCGTGTTTGTGATGCTCGGTTATATTGTGGCTATTTTAAACCTGGGAAACGTGGTAAGGTTTTCAATGGAAGCCCCAGTAATTATCGGATTGATATCCACGGTGGCTTTCTTCCCAGGGGTTCTTCTAGGGATAAGAAGGGATAAGGTGGGTATTTTAAGGTCTCTCGTGAGGGGTGTGGAGTACTGGGCTTACTGCCTTTATCTGATACCTCTTTTTTTCGCGGCCTTCATTCACATGTTAACCCGTAAGGAGAGGAGATGGGCTAAAACCAAACACACTGGAGAATAAAATTATAAAAGTGGGATGTAACCACCTGAAAATAGGTAGTTAAAAAAAAAATGTGAACTTGAGGATAAGGATGGATGATTACTATAGATGAAAATATAGTTTTTGAAAAGATGGTTCCCATGAATCGGCTTTAATTAACTAATTTGGGGAGGGGAATTAATATTATGAATAATAATTTAAATGGAGAAACTCAGGTTGTTTCACCTGAATATCATGCTGAACTGTATGAAATTAGGGAAAAAATCAAAGAGGGCCATTGCATTACTTTAAGAGAGTGTTTGTTATTATTTGAGGATATCTGGGTAGAGTCCCATAGGGAAGATCCCCTTATCTCCCACCAGTTCCAGAAGAAAATTGAGAAACTGTCCCAAAAAGACCCAAAACAATATGTACATGTTCTAAAAAAGATGGAACAGATCACCCGGAACCCTTCACACTACAAACCATTAAGTGGCGACCTCCAAGGGGCTCGGAGGACTCATGTGGGGGATTTTGTTATAATATATAGTTTAAATGAGAATAAAGTGGTTTTTATAGATTACAATCATCATGACCATGTTTATGATCCGGATAAATAGTTATTGCGATTAAAATGATGATTTTATTATAAATGCACTGAATTTCTTAAATGTACTAACTTCCATTGAAAACTTTAAAAAATACTCCCAATCATTCCTGTTCAACATCAACCAGGTGTTCAACCCTTTCCAATGAATTATTTATGGCATCATCATGCATTACTATCTTAACAGCCCCCTTGGGACACATTTCAACACACCGCCCGCAAATTCGACAATCATTATCATTTCGTTTTACTTTTCCATTTATTATAGTGATTGCATCCACAAAACAGGTGTTATGGGCACATAATCCGCAGCCATTACAGAGTTCGGGGTTGAAGGTTATTTCCACTCCCTCCATGGGGGAGAAACTACTGCCCATATCCTCTGGAAGGTTGGGGGTCATTTTCCATAGGCAGCAGCACTGGCAGCAGTGGCAGATGGATAGTAACTCTTCTTTCGGACCTGTGCTTAACCAAACACTGTCTATCTTGTTTCGGCCAATGATCGGCACCAGCCCTGCTTCCTGACATTTTTCTACGTGTTGAATTGCCTCAGAAGCTGAAACTGTTTTTCCCAGTCTGGAGGATATTCTCTGGGATCCTTTCCCTAAGAATAAACATCCCAGATCATGGGAGTAATCCTGGCAGTTGTTGGAAGTGCGGCAGATGCAGGAGTCCATAAGAAAATGGTACCTTGACCTTTTGATCATCTCCCCTAATAACTGACTGGGGACTACTGTATTCTCATGAGTTATGGGAACTTTAGCATTTACATCCAGTTCCTTCACATCTCCTGCATGAAGGGTTCTGATAGCTGCATCCCGGGGAAGTACCTGTATATCATCACCTTCAAAGAACATTTTATCGGCCATCCATGCCAGTGGAGGGAGTTTCTGGCAGGCCCGGGCCAGAACAAAACGGGTGTTGAAGGTAATATTAATAACCCTGACACCAATATCTGAAAAGCTGATTTTTCTCATTGGTTATTCTCCATTGCTATAACAATTAGCAAATCCTGTTTTTAAAATCTTTGTAATCTTTAGGATTATCTTCAGTAACCCACGAGATATCTTTTATAATCTCTAGAATACCTTTAATAATTCCCAAAATCTTTTATAATCTCTAGAATATCCTTAATAATCCTCAAAATAATTTTTTGACAATCTAGAGATTATTTGTAAAAGCTCTTTAATAGATCAGCATTACCACAACTATGAATCAGTTATTTAATGTTTTTAGGCCTTTTTTAAACTCTTTCAAATTAGAACCACATTTCCTATTGGTAGAACTTACAATCGACAGAGAACCCCACTTTATCAGTAAAGTATATATTCGTAATGACAAGTAAAGATATACATGACAAAAAAGAAGAGTGTGTACATCCGCCTGGAGCCGGAGTACATTGAAAAAATTGACCAGATAGCCAAGAAGGAGGACCGGTCCAGATCATACATCATACGCAGATTAATCATGAATGGACTGAGGATAAAGTAATACTTTTTAGTTAATTTTTATCCCCGTGATCATGAGTCAACCAGCTGAATTTTCATAAAAATACAACTAAGTTAATTAACAAATGATTCATTCAAGCAACAATTATCTACGTTAATTAACCAATTTTTCAGCCTTAACAGTTGGAAGAGGTGTCCATGAGTGGAGAACAAATTCTATTAGGTTTGGGCCTTATTATTGGATTGGGAATTTCTCTACAGTGGTTAGCCCGAACCATTAAAATACCAGGGATAATATTACTCCTACCCGCAGGTATGCTAGTAGGCCCCGTTTTAGGCCTGGTAAAACCTTTAGAAATTTTTGGTGATTCTCTCTTTCCCATTGTGACCCTGGGAGTGGGCATACTTCTTTTAAAAGGCGGTTTTGAGTTACGCATCCGGGACCTTAAACACAATGCAAGTAAAGCAGTATGGCGTTTAGTCACACTAGGTGTGATAATAACACTTGCTTTAGGCACATTAGCAATTTTAGTAGTTTTAAACGTACCATTCATCCTGGCACTTCTTTTAGCCTCTATTCTGGTTGTCTCCGGGCCAACAGTTGTGGGGCCCATACTTCAATTTGCACGCCCCACCGAGCCAGTGGGATCGGTACTAATGTGGGAAGGGATCATCATTGATCCCATTGGTGCCAGTTTAGGGGTTGCAGTTTTAAGTTATATCATTTCTCCCAATCCATTTCCCATACTGGATATTTTCCTCACCATAATTACAGGAATCATAATTGGTCTGGTTGCCGCAGGGCTATACATTTCTGCTGAAAGATCCCGGAAAGTTCCACCTAATCTTAGTGCACTGGTGGCTTTCATGTTCGGAATAATAGCCATAGTTAGTGGGGAATTGATTTTTTCAGAAGCAGGGCTTTTCGCCGCAGTTACCATGGGATTAGTGGTGGGAAATCAGCATTTCGCTCCGGCCAATGGAATTCAAGAATTTTCCGAAACCATAGAACCGCTGATAATTGGAATGTTATTTGTAATGCTGGCCGCACTGGTTGATTTGAATGTTATGGGACAGTATTTATTCCCAGCCCTGCTTTTAGTAGGGTTTTATGTTCTTATTGTCCGACCAGTGGTTGGCCTGGTGGCCACCAGAGGTTTAGGATTTGATCTAGCACAGCGAATTTTCATTGGGGCTATGGCCCCCCGAGGTATTGTGGCCGCAGCAACTGCTTCTCTATTTGCAATAAGCCTATTAAATGCAGGTGTTAACTTCCCACACCTGATGCCCATGGTATTCATGGTAATCATTTTCACCGTGGCCATATATGGACTCTCAGCACCATTTCTTGCCAGGAAACTAAAAATATCTCGACCAGGAAGGGATGCATTAGCAATAATGGGTGATCAACCATGGATTACTAGTTTAACTAACTCACTTCATAAAGCAGGTTGCAGTGTGATGCTGGTGGCCCCTGATGAGGGGAATGTTAAAAGAATTAGATCCGAAATACCTTATATTACATATACTGGGCTTTTGGCTGAATTGGCAGATGATGATATAATTGACGAAGCCCATGAATTTAAAAATAGGGTGGAATGGCTTATAATCGCTACGGACAATCCTGATCTGGCGAAGATAGTTCAAGATATTTTTATACGTCAGTTAGGTTATTTGAGCATGATCGTTTTTGGCCGTTACCGACAGAAACAGGATGAAGTGATTTTTGCCAAAGGTGGTTCAGACATGTTAAGCAACACCCCCTTTGGACTTTTCGGCCGGAACCAGGATGAAATACTGGATTCTTTAGATAATGGTGGTTTTTTTGATGCCATTGATGCCTCATCACAACCAGATCCTGGTGGTGTGCCAACTGGGATGAAACCCTTCCTCAGGGTTTTAAATAATGGAAAGCTAGCTGTTCCTGGAGATACCTCGTCCTTAAATGAGGGGGAGTGGTTGATAGTTATTCGTTAATAGACAGCTTCTAAAATAAATAGAATTGGATAATAACTACCAATACAGCATATTATCCGATTTAGAGTATTTAAAACAGGATTTGCATGAAAAAAAGTATTGTTGGAGATAAGTGGAAAAGAATCGATTATTGAATTTCCGATTACTTTATTAAAATCTTGAAGTTTCCTTTACTTAATTTAAAATCAGAATCTCTTAGTTTAAAAATCAGAATCTTGCAGAGAGAATAGGGAATGAATTGTGTCGTTATCTTTTTTCCTATCACGAATTTCATCCATGAGTTTGATCTTCTCATCAAATTCATGTTGGTATTGTTTCTGGAACTTTTTCCAGCGTTTCGGATTTTTAGATAGCCAGTTGGTTGGTTCATTAGTTTTTGTGGAGGGTGTTGGTACTATTACTTCCTTAGAATCCTTACTATTGGATCCCTCCCTTGAACAAATCTTACCCACCATTTTTTTGAACTTGTTCTTCCGCTGTGGGAAGTGGTGGGATCCGGTAGTATTGATAATGTCGACCATGTTTACCCCTTAATCAATTGTGAGGGTTCATAGTATATTAATTTATCTTTTAACACTGCTCCAGAAAAGACTTGGCCATCTTGCGTGTTTTTGGACTTTTACTATCCATCTGGGTTTTTACAAAATTTTCAATGAGTTGCTGATCCTCTGCTTCAGGGTAGATCTTCTGCAGGGATTCAATGGCGTAGGCTTTAATTAGTTCCTTCTGCTTACCCTGGTGGATATCATCAATACTGGTTAATAAATCTACAATCCTGGATCTGAGATCTGGTTTGTTATGTGCAATGATGCTTGAATTTAAAGCCACGTGGGAGGCATTCATAGCTTTATCACCAGCCAACACCTGGTAATAATCATCAAATATCCGTTCAAATTTATTATCCGTATCTACGCTGGTTAAACTGGCCAATATATATATGGCTATGTATTTATGGTAGTTGTTAGGGCTATTAAGCATCTCCTGGAAGTATTCCCATTCACCATAGAGGAAGTCTGGATTTTCCTGAGCTATAACTTGCATGGCTTTAAAACTATTTTGACGTGTGGTGTTATCCTTAGATCGGACCCCTGCTTTCAGTTCCCAGAATATGTCAGGGTTATTAACTGCTTTCCGGGCTAGTTTCTCCACATCTATGTTCTTTTCATCTAAGTTTACCATTCCATTCCCCCTAGTTTAATGATATTATTTTGGTTAGGGTCTATTTTAAAATATTAATGAATATTTTTTTTACAATTAATTTTTTTTTAAAATGAATTTTATCCTTTTTACAGTTAAGTTTTATTTTAAAAATTCCCTGGCTTTAACTGCTCGGTAAGTTTTTCCCTTGTAATTTACGGGACATGATACTGCACCACGGGGACAGAAAGAGGTGCACCTTAAACAGTACTCACAGTTAAAACCATGCACGGGATACTCATCTTCCGCTAGGGTTATGTTGTTCACTGGGCATAGCTTTACACATATTCCACACCTGCGGCATTCTTCATCATTGGTTTCCAGACGCAGGAGTTTCTGGTTGAGATTGGATTCTGTGACCTTTAGGCCGGCAATGGATGTGTAGTAAACTGCATCTGAAAGTACTGGGACCCTTCCCCATTTAGATTTTCCAGAGATAATGTCCAGAGCATATCTTTTAGCCTTCTCCAGTCCTTTTTGAACCTTTTCATGGCAGATTTTCTCATCCTGGATGTAGAATATGTTGGGGGGCATTACTATTTCTGCAGCACCTATGGGCTTGTATCCCTTCTTTTTCACTATTTCATGCACTGGGCCTACAATACCCCCGGAAAATCCAGCCAGGGTGTCCACCATGAATATTTCTGTGTTCTGGTCAGTTTCAGGTAGTGCCCTTATGAACTTCCAGACGAAGTTGTAGGTGGATAGTTCTGCTATGGGAAATCCCAGGCCGATGGTGTGCTTTAGATCAATATCTTCCTGGTTTGATTCTTCGATTTTGCGAAGATTCATCAGGATACCCTTCTCCTGGAAGGTTTCCTGCATTTTTTTAACCACCATTAAGGTGTTGCCTGTTCCAGAGAAAAAGTAAAAGTCCACTGTTTTTATTTTCATTTTTCTACCTCTTTTTGGGGTTGCCAAACGAATATTTTATGGCTCCTTTAGGGCATGAATCCACACATTTTCCACATAATATGCATTCAAAGTCATGCATATCTCCACCCAGTACTTTTTCTTTCACATCAAGACTCATTGGACAGTTTTCACATAATCTGCATTCCACACACAATTCCTTATTGACCTTCAGATGAAGTGAGGGCCATCTAAATAAATTCTTTATTTTAGTTCCCATGACCATAAATGGAGCTATGAAACAAAAATAATGGCAGTTAGCTCTTTTACCTGCCAGAATAGCTATTATAATTGTGGTGAAGATGATTCCATAGTAAATAATGTATATGAATGGTTCTGAAATTGAAACTCCATATTTGGTCATGAATAATGGATCGATGCGGGTTAATCCTCCAGCCATCAGCGTCAAGATGGCTATGGTGGCAATCCACGGGATGAAAAGGAAATATTTAATCCAGTTATATTTCCCTCCCCTTGTCTTTTCATTGTTTATTGAAAAACAATATTCCTGAACTCCACCAGTAGGGCAGGCCCATCCACAGAATGCTCTGCCAAAAAATAGGGATAAAATAAAGAGTGCAGTGAAGGTTAAGAAGCTACCAGTTATTATCCCAAGTGATGCCCCCCACATAATCAGAAATGGGGAAAAATAGAATAGTGTAACGGGGAATAGTAAAAATGATATCAGTAATGTTGTTTTTCGGATTTTCTGTCTTTTATTATCCATGGTAACCCCTTTATGATCCATAGAAACCCCTTATGATGATAGTAAACCATTTAATTAGATTTCGATGGGTGTGATGAATTTTTCCTCAAAATTTCCAAGAACTTCTTCCAGGATTAGACCTTCATCGAATATCATGTAACTCAAGATACCGTCCAGTGCAGCCATCAGGGTTATGGCACTGGCAAGTACATTGTGTTCTTTGAATTCTCCCTGCTGGATTCCCATGGTGAAGGCACCTTCCAGAAATGCAATATAATCCACGGTGTACTGCTGGTAGTACTTTAAGAGTTCCGGTTTTTCCATGATCTTGGCGATTGAAAGGAATAAAAATGCGGTTTCTTGGGGATTTTCCAGCCAGTAACGAATGTAGTTTTCTATGTAATTCATGATTCCTTCCCTGACTGATGAACAGTTCTGGGCACTCGCCATTATTTCCGTAACTTTTTCACTTATTGTTTCATTGGCAAATACCATTACCATGTCTTTGCTGGGGAAGTAATGATAAAGTCCACCCTTACTTATCCCTGCTTTCTGGGCAATGGCTTCCATTGTGGTGTTTTCGTAGCCTTTTTCCAGGAACACTTCAATTGCTGCCTGGGTTATTTCATTTATTCTTTTTTCACGGGGTTTTCTAGGAACCATCACAACCACCTGCAAACCGACCGTCGGTTTGTTATTTTTTTATGTGAACCATATCATATAAACATGCCCCTTACTTACAAAAGAGTTTTAAAAAAGGAGGTAATTCCAAAATAATTCATTAAACTAATACCAAATCAAAAAAAAGTATAATAAATAACTATAATAAATTAAATAACACCTAAAATGCCCAGCACTCCCATTAAAAGCCCTGCAGCCACCCCTAAAAGAGCAACTGCCACTATGATTTTGCTCGGGTACTTGTAGGTGAAAAACCCCAGTAAGCCAAAGTTACAGAAGAGAAAAAACTGCCAGGGATCACTGGTAGTGAATCCTGAAAATCCCAGAAACCCCAGGAATCCTAAAAATCCCAACATCCAGTACTGTTGTTCATTATTCTCCATAATCACCAACCCCTTCTCTTGGTTACCATTATCTGCATATAAAACTATACTATTACCATTAAACATTAAAATATCGATCCATAAACTAAAATCCATATTAATACTCAGGGTTCACATGAAAGGGAAGAAAAGGGGGAAAGTTCTGCTGGTGGGTGCAGAAGACGAGGAAAACCTGGCCATCAGGTACATGGGAGCACAACTCCAGAGCAACGGACATCTAGTTAAAATTGTTCCCTGTTCCACCCAAAATGATTTTTCAGGAGTTGTAAAAGAACTAAGATCATTCCGTCCCGACATGGTGGCAGTTTCAATGGCCTTCCAATCCATGGCCCCCATGTTCCTGGAATTAATACAGAAAATAAAGGAAACAAACCCCTATGTCCACGTAACCGTGGGCGGGCATTTCCCCACCTTTGAATTTGAGAAAACACTGGACTATGAAACTGTAGATTCTGTTATTCGTTTTGAAGGGGAAGCTCCAATTTCTAGCCTCATAGATGTTCTGGTAAATAATGAAAACATATCCAGTGTTCCTAACCTGGTTTATAAGTCAGGAAAGGAGGTGGTGAAGGAAAATCATTTAATCACAGAATTCCCTGATTTAGACCGTCTAAAATTCCCTCTTCGGAATAAAAAACCACATACTCGGTTGGGTGAACAGTTTGCCACTCTGGTCACCAGCAGAGGATGTTTCCATTCCCGGTGTATTTACTGCTGCATAGGCACATTCCACCAACAAAAAACAGGACCTCCCTATGCATTAAGATCTCCAGAGAATGTGGCCCGGGAAATGGGAAAACTTTACCATGAACAGAAGGTGAGATTATTCCAGTTTCACGATGATAATTTCCTCTTACCCACCAAAGAAGCATCCTACGCCCGTTTAAATGCTTTGAAAAAATCATTGATTGAAGAGGGAATTGAAGTGGAGGATGTTGCACTTCTCATTAAAACCAGACCAGATGGTGTTGATGAAGACATACTAGTTATTTTAGAAGAAATGGGAACTGTGGGGGTATTTTTAGGAGTTGAAAATGCTAGTGAGAGTGGATTGAAAGCCCTGGCACGGTCTTCCAGTGTGGAAGAGATTAATAGCTCCCTGGAACTCCTCGAAAATTTTGATATGGGTGTTACCTTTAACCTGCTGATGTTCCACCCCAGGGCCACCCTGAAAGAGATAAATGAGAACATCTACTTCATGAATAAAAATAAGAATTTGGCCTTTGATTTTGGGAGGGCAGAAATTGTAGCTGGTTCACCCCTTGAAAAGCTGGTTAAACGTAAAGGACTTTTAAAGGGTGAGTGGCCACACTGGGATTACAGGATTCAGGATGATGCCGTGGAGAAATTGTTCCGCATTAACAGTCTCACCTTTTACCGGGAAAACTCCCTCTATCCGGAATTGTCCCATAAACTAATCGCCCTATCCTACCGTTCCCATCTACTGCAACATTTTTACCCCGGGAAAAAATCAGGAAATTTAAAGGATGAAACAGAGAGCCTCATATCAAGTGTCAACACCTTCACCCTACAATCATTACTACAAATCTACAGTTTCGTGGCTGAATCGGAGATTAAAGAAGATTTAAACCGTTTATCACTTGAAATGGACGTTTTTTATGGAAATTACACTGAAAAGGCATCTAAATTAAGTGAGAGGATGTGGAGATTTCAGGTGGTGGAAAAGAAATTCCAGGAACAAGGAGTGGGAGATTATTTTCAAAACTCCAATACTCTGGGTAAAATTTTCAGGATATAGATTGCGATTCTCAGGAATAATTAATGATTTTAAGGAATAATTAATGAGTTTAAGGAATAATTAATGAGTTTAAGGATATGATTTATATTTTTAAGGGTATTTAATGGATTCTTTGTAAAAAAGAAATCACCCCATACAGCCGCGTCCTAAACCAGTGCATCTTAACAAGAAACTTGTCCTTCTAAAAAAATAAATATCAAAAAAATAAGAATAATGTTATGGTGAATATTAAAGAACTGTTGTTTCCCCAAAAATTCAAGGTAACCTTGTTTTTATTGTTAGCCATTCCCTGCATAGCACTAATCACCCTGCTCATGGGTAATTTTATTTATCCTGATTCTCTTTCACTATTCATCACAGTTGATACTCTTATCTTTTTAATGTGCCTGTTCATCTCCATAATAATCGGTTTGGTGTTAAGCTACCTATTAAGCTGTTTTATTGATTATTACATAGCCAATGAGAAAATAAAAATATTCATTGCCCTTATCTCAGGGGTAACATCTTTAATTATTGTTTATATCTTCTATAAGATGATGACTGAACCAGTTATTTGTGACCCGGTGCATATTCCGGCCAATAATCAAACCGTGTGTGACCCGGTTCACCAGCCCATACCGGGGGAAACTTACAACACTAATGTTCTGGATGGTTTTAGTGTGGATAAATCACTGGTGGAAGAATCATTCCAGGAGTGCATCCAGAATTTGAAGTAGTTTAAATAATAAATAAAGGATTAAAATGGTTTCTAATTGATCCAGTGTCTAATTGATTTTCCAAAAAAAGGACTCTAATTATTATCCCATTAAGAAATTAAAAATATATTCATGTAAATCCTAAAAAAGAGATCTGAGGAGGATTAACCTCCACCATCACAGAGTTCAGAGCTCATGTCAATGTCCTCCAGGTTCTGTTTAAGTTTATCCACTTTTTTCTTGGTAGATTCCTTTTCATCGGGTTCATCACTGGATGCCTTGGTTTTTCTCTTGGATTCTCGCTTTTTAAGCCGGTTATATTCTTCTTCATCCATGAGTTCCAGGTAACGGCTGTTGTACCATAACTGGGTGGTGTCTACCTTTACCCAAATTCCATTTTCATCACTTTTAAGACCTAAAACTTCCCCTGCACTGCCAGTGCCACTGTATCTCACATGAGAACCTATGAAAATCTCTTTATTCTGCTTGTTAGCTGCTTTCACAATCTCACCCCCAATTTCATCGGTATAAATTATGAATTCATTATATAGGTTTTTTTTAGTATTAAAGGTTAGCTGAATGAAATTATTTTTTTTATCTATTCATTTTTTAATATCCAGTCGTAATTTCTCTTTTTTCTGACCAGATTCCACCCTTGCTTCCAGTTCTTCCTTTTCAACATTTAAAAGTACGTAATCTCCAACTTCTTCAATATCTGCAGTTGATATCTCCAAGTCCTTTCTGGTAAGGCCGAAATCACTGGTTGATATGATCATGCTGGTTATAATGCCCTCTTTTGGTTTTATGACCATGTCTGCAATTTTACCTATTTCATTGGCCTTTTTATCCAAAACTCTTCGCCCGAAAAAGTCACTCATTTTCATTTAAACACCAGTTTATACTCTGTTTTTTGATGTATATAATTATTGTCCATTTAAAGAGCCTCCATATCCCCTTAATTTTCTGGATGGATTTAAACAGGCTAATAACTCCCCTATGCCAATATATTTATTAGGTATCTCCCCTAGTCATTTATACTGTTTTAAAACCAAATAATAATCAAGTGTGTATTTACCCGGATTATCTAAATCATTAATTAATAGAAATAAAATTTTATAAGAATAATTTATTGGAACAATTTTTTAATTTCAAAAAGGATTTTTGTGGGAGAAAAAGAGATGGAAAAAGCGGGAAGATCCATAATTAAGGATATAATGGATGGAAAGATAAAAAACAGGAAGGACCTGGAGAAGGCGAAGTTTCAGGTGTGCCGTGATTACCAACTGGACCGGTTTCCCCGTAACTCGGAGATACTTCAAACAGCCCGGAAAGATGAGAAAGAACTTGTGATCCCTATTCTGAAGAAAAAACCAACCAGAACAATTTCAGGCGTGGCGGTGGTGGCGGTGATGTGCCCCCCACATAAATGTCCCCACGGAAGATGCCTTTACTGTCCCGAGAGTACAATAGCCCCTCCCAGTTACACCGGAGAAGAACCCGCAGCATTAAGGGCTAGAATGTACGATTTTAACCCCTATAAACAGGTTTACAATCGTCTCCAACAGTTGGAGATCATAGGTCATCCCCTGGATAAGGTGGAACTCATAATTATGGGTGGTACTTTTCCCTCCAGGTTTTTATGCTTCCAGGAATGGTTCATCACCCAGTGCCTCCGGGCCATGACTGATTTTGGGGTTAAGGATTATAAATTGAATTCTGATGATGAGTACACCAGAGGCAACATTGATTTGCAGGGATTCCAGTACCTGGAAGATGTTCAACTGGAAAATGAAAATTCCAGTGTCCGCTGTGTGGGTATGACCTTCGAAACCCGACCAGACTACTCTAAAAGGGAAGATGTGGACCGGATGCTAGATATGGGTGTTACCAGGGTGGAACTGGGTGTGCAAACCATTTACAACTTCATTTACCACCGGGTAGAACGGGGCCACCGGGTAAAAGACACCATTGAAGCTACCCGTGTTTTAAAAGACTCGGGGATTAAGGTAGCCATGCACCTCATGCCCGGTCTTTTCAGTGACCAGGAACGTGACCTGCGGATGTTCAAACGATTATTCTCTGATGAACGATTTAAACCAGACATGCTAAAGATCTACCCCTGTCTGGTAACCAAAGGATCCAAACTCCATGAATTATGGGAGAAAGGAGAGTACACCCCTTACACCAGTGAAGAAGCCGTAAAACTCATTGTGGAAGTGAAGAAGATTCTCCCCAAATGGGTGCGTACCATGCGTATACAGCGGGATATCCCATCCCAACTCATAGAAGCAGGAGTCCAGAAGTCTAACCTGGGAGAACTGGTCTACAATCAACTTAAAGAAGAAAAAGTCCAGTGTCAATGCATTCGCTGCCGGGAAGTGGGACACCAGGCTGCCCATGGAATTTATACCAGTAAAGATAATGTGCAACTTTTAATGGAGAAGTACCGTGCCAGTGAAGGGGAGGAAATATTCCTATCCATGGAAGATACTCCTGCTGATGTTCTCCTGGGATTTTTAAGGCTGCGAATGCCATCAGAACAAGCTCATCGTCGGGAGATTAACCATGAAAGTGCACTGGTTCGTGAATTACATGTTTACGGACCCATGATACCTTTAGGTGAAAGGGAAGATGAACTGTGGCAGCACCGTGGCTACGGTGAAGAGTTACTGAAAAAAGCAGAAAATATCAGCCGTGAAGAATATGATAAAAAGGAGATCCTGATTATCAGTGGAATCGGGGCCCGTAACTATTACCGTAAATTTGGTTACGAGCGAAAAGGACCTTATATGGCTAAAAAATTAGTATAACACCGCAATTAAAATAATAAATTAATATTGGATAATTAATTTAAAAATGATTTCTTTAAATATATTATTAGAATTAAAATAGAATAAAAATATTGGAATAACATCAAATGGAGGGATTATTTAAATGATATCCATAGAAGAACTGGCTGGAATGATTGACCATACCAATGTGCAGCGGGATGCCACCGATGATGATATTAGAGAGCTCTGTCAAGAGGCAGATGATTATGACTTTAGCTGTGTCTGTGTAACACCCACCCAGGCTTCCCTGGCAACTGAAATCCTGGAAAACTCCCAAACCAATGTATGTGTGGTTATTGGGTTTCCATTCGGGGTGCAAACACCACATGCCAAGGCCTTTGAAGCAGAAGAAGCAGTGGCCAGTGGGGCCTCTGAACTGGACATGGTGATGAATATCGGTGCCCTCAAGTCCGGGCATTACTCCCTGGTCCAGGCAGACATCGCCGCGGTGGTGGGAGCAGCACGGGGGCACGTGGTGAAGGTAATTCTGGAAACAGCCATCTTAACCAGGGATGAGAAGATCACGGCCTGCCAGTTGGCCCGGGAAGCTGGAGCCCACTATGTGAAAACATCCACTGGTTTCGGAGTGGATGGAGCCACAGTAGAAGATGTTAAACTCATGCGGGATACTGTGGGTATGGAGATGGGTGTTAAAGCTGCCGGTGGTATCCGGGACCTGGAAACAGCAAGAGCCATGATCGATGCCGGGGCCAGTAAAATCGGAACTTCCACTGGAGTCCAGATCATGGAAGACCTCCTGAAACAGGGTGAAACCAAGGATACTTTCTAACATTTGAAGCTTTCTAGAATCCGAATGATATTTTCTAACATGAGAATATTCAAGTATGAAAAATAGGGATAAGGGGATTCGAAAATGGAGATTGAGATTGAAATACTGGAAAAAGGAAAGTTGAGAGTGGTCCTGGATGATAGAAACCCATCCACTGCCCAGAAGTTCTATGAAAGTCTTCCCATGGAAGGTGAAGCCCAACTATGGCAGGAAGAGATTTTCTTCCCCATACCCATTGAACATGATTATGAAAATCCCTCTCCATCCTCGGATAAGGGGGATGTATCCTACTGGCCACCGGGAAAGGCTTTCTGCATATTCTTCGGAGATTCACAGCCTGCTTCTGATGTGAATCATATTGGAAGGGTGGTGGAAGGTTTGGAAGTTATGGGAAGTGTTGAAGAAGGGGATTGGGTGGTTATTAGAACAATTTAACCACCAGATATTTTTTTCTTAAATTAGTTGAACAAAAATCCAAATCACTTTAAAAAAGATGATGTCTTTTAAAAAATATTACACTGGTCTTTTAAGATTAAAAAGGTTTTATACTCCTATAAAGAGTATCCCTCTCAGCAGGAACACGTCCCAAATCCCTTATTATCCGTTGTAGTTCTTCAGGAGGGGTGTAAACACCGTGCTGGGCCCCTGCAGATCTAGAAATATTCTCTTCCCCCAGGGTTCCACCCATATCGTTACATCCTGCTGTTAAACATACCTGGGCGAATTTGAATCCCAGTTTAACCCATGATACCTGGATGTTTTTAAGTAGGTCTCCAAACATTAACCGGGCCACGGCATAGAGTTTCAGGTCCTCAGTACCGGTGGTTCCAGGACTGGAGATTCCCTGGTGGTAAATGGGTGCATTCATGTGCATGAAAGTGAGGGGTACGAATTCTGTGAATCCCCCTGTTTTTTTCTGGATGTTCCTAAGGATTTCCAGGTGCTCCACCCGGTGCTCCACACTCTCCACATGCCCGTACATCATGGTGCAGGTGGTGGGCACACCAGTCTGGTGGGCAGTTTCAATAACCTCCACCCACTCATTGGTGGTGAGTTTACCCGGGCAGATAACCTTCCGAACTTCGTCATTTAAGATTTCAGCAGCAGTCCCGGGCATGGACCCCAACCCTGCATCTTTTAACATTTTCAGAGTTTCTTCCAGGGACATTTCAGACTTGGATGCCCCGTAATATATCTCCATTGGAGAAAAAGCGTGTATGTGGATGTCCGGAATTTCTTCCTTAACACTGCTTACTATTTTTTCATAGAAGTGGGCGTCAACATCAGGATGGAGTCCTCCCTGGATACAGATTTCCACTGCACCATCATCCCATGCATTTTTGGCCCTGGCCACTATTTCATCCACACTCAAAAAGTAGGCACCTTCCTGTCCAGGGTCTTTTCGAAAGGCACAGAACCCACAGGTGCCAGTGCATATATCTGTGAAGTTGATGTTCCAGTTTTGAATATAGGTAACCTTATCACCAACCAATTCCTGCCTGCGCAAATCTGCCGCACAAATAAGGGCTTGATATTCATTACCAGTTGTTTTCATAAGCTTAAGTGCTTCTTCATGAGAAACTGGGTTTTTCCTGGCTTTATTTAGTATCTCTTCTATGGTGGGTTCAATGTCCGGACTCTTATACATGGGAATTCCTATGGGTGTTTATAACCTTTAAAGTTTTGGTAGGTTGATGATCACACCCGGTGAGTGTGCATGTTAAGTAGCATGGCTGCTTATAGCATGAAAACCGATATATTTAAATATTATAGAGTCCTAGCTAGAATAGGAGGTGAAAATATGGCTGAATTACCAATTGCTCCAGTTGGAAGAATCATAAAAAATGCTGGTGCTCAAAGGATAAGCGATGATGCAAAGGAGGCTTTAGCCAAAGCTCTGGAAGAAAATGGCGAAGAGCTAGCTAAAAAAGCCGTCGAACTTGCAAAACACGCCGGAAGAAAGACTGTCAAAGCCGAAGACATCGAAATGGCCGTCAAATCCGCTTAAATTTTTTTATTTCTTATTTTTCTTATTTTTTAGGATAATGTTCTTTTTTTACCCACCCATGATAAGGTGTGATCTCCTACACAGACTGGGCATATAATGAATTTAATCCTACCTATTTTTGAACACAGTTTCTTTAGGTGTTGATGTTCATTGGGGGGAATTTGATAAATAACTCAATCTTTTTATACAAAAACTCCAATAAAGGATAATACATCGATTGAAAGGAGTTAGAAAATGAGCACTAAGGAAAACTTAAAAGAAGCATTTGCCGGCGAATCTAAAGCTAACCGTACATATCTGGCCTTTGCCAAAAAAGCAGATGAAGAAGGATATTCACAGGTGGCCAAACTTTTCAGGGCTGCTGCTGAAGCTGAAACTGTTCACGCCCACAACCACTTACTGGTGATGGGAGGTATTGGCAGCACTGAAGAGAACCTGAAAGAAGCTATTGAAGGCGAAATTGAAGAATTTGAAGCAATGTACCCTGACTTCATCAAAGAAGCTAAAGAAGTTGGTAACGATAATGCAGTGTGGACCTTCGATGTGGCTAACCAGGTGGAAGAACTTCACGCTGGACTTTACCAAAAAGCCCTGGAAGCACTGGGCAACAACGAAGAAGTGGATTACTATGTCTGCGGACACTGCGGAAACACCGTGGAAAATGAGGCTCCTGATGTATGTCCCATCTGCGGAGCATTAAAAACTGATTTCTTCAAAGTAGATTAATCCATTTAGTAAAATTTATTCAATCCTTTTTTAATCTTATTTTTATTTTTTTATTATTGCATACGATTTGTTTGCCAATAAAATTTAAATCGGTAGATTTTCCAAAAAATGGGACCATTGTTAGTCAGAGTTAACGATTTTTTCTTCTTTGAATGTTATGCGGAAAGTGGTTCCAGGGCTTCTTTCCAGTTCCAGCTCCCCTCCGATTTGTTGGGTGAGGCTGGTAACCAGCTGGAGTCCTAGGGAATCTGTTTTTCCCAGTTCAAGTTCTGGGGGAAATCCTACACCATTATCACTAACTTCCAATAGGCACTGGTCTCCCTCTTCACTGAATTTAACCGTGATTTTCCCAGTTTCATCACCAGGGAATGCATGTTTCATTGAGTTGGATACCAGTTCATTGATTATCAGACCCAGGGGAATGGCGGTGTTGATGTCGATCATCACATCCTCCACTTCCAGTTCCAGATTTATTCGAGAGGGATCAGCAACGTAGGTCCGGAAGAGATCCCTGGTCAGGGTGCGGATATAATCCCCATAATCAATATGTTTAAGGTCCGTGGAACGGTAGAGTCTTTCGTGGATTAAAGCCATGGAATGAGCTCTCTCCTGACTTTCCTTGAATATTCCCCGGGCTTCTTCATCTTTGATATACCGTGACTGGAGATTCAGGAGGCTGGAGATAACCATCAAGTTGTTCTTTACCCGGTGATATATCTCCTTCATGAGCATGTCCTTCTCATCCAGGGCCTGTTCCAGTTTAATCTGGGTTTCCTTAATATCACTTATGTCCCTTGAAATTACCTGCACACTGCGAACCCGATTATCTGGACCGTACAGTGGTTGCAAACTTGCACTGAACCATTGATCATCCTCACCGTAGGGTACAAACATTTCCATGTCTAAACCTTCTTCTTTCTGGAACACTTCTCTTATTAATTCCATCTGTTTTTCAGCAATTTCTGGGGGGAAAAAATCCCGGAGAGAATGTCCCAACAGATCAGCAGGTTCTTTACCCATACTATGTGCCCCGGCCTTATTGGCCATTAAAAAAATACCATTCTCATCATACAAGGAAATAGGATCCTTAGCTGACTCAATGAGAGTTCGGTATTTCTCCTCACTCTCACGCAAGGCATCTTCTACATTTTTCTGGTTGGTTATGTCACGACTGTTACAAACAAATCCACTTATATCCTTCTCATCATCAAATATTGGTGTGCCCTTAGTACCAAGCCACACATAACTACCGTCAGCTTTCAGGTAACGGTACTGAACTGATTGGGTTATGCATTTCCCCATGGCATCCTGGATGCAGGATGTCACTCTGGATAGATCATCCGGGTGGATCCCATCAAACATTGATTTTCCAAGGAGATCCTGGGGTTCAAACCCGAGGACATATTTCACCGAGGGACTGACATAAATATAGGTTCCATCCACACTGGCCTGACATATCATATCTGCCATGTTAGAGGTGATCATTGCCAGTTGAGCTTCACTCCTTGCCAGGGCTTCTTCAGCAACTTTTTCTCGAGTTACATCTCGTGCTATGGCAGATAATCCAATAATAGTTCCCGAATTATCTTTTATTGGAGAAACGGTTAAAGATATATCAATAATTTTTCCATCTTTAGTTATTCTATTGGTTTCGTAGTGATCAATTTTATCCCCGGAACCAATTATCTCCAGTATCTTGTTGAGTTCATCTGAATCCGGGGGAAATATTACAGAACCTGATTTTCCCAACACTTCATATACCGAATAACCATAAGTTTGTTCTGCTCCTTTATTCCAGCTTAACACCTTACCATCCAGATCCATGCCAATGATGGATTCTGCTGAGCTTTCCACAATGGCTGAAAGTATGGCCCTGGTCTTTTCAGCATTTTTACGATAGGTTATATCCCTGATGATGGATGTGGTAAATATTTGCCCGTTTCCTTCCCAGTTGGTAATGGATATTTCAAAGGGAAATTCTTTACTATCCTTCCTTAAACCCACTGACTCAAAAGTTCCAACCAATTGACGTTCACCGGTTCTACGGAATTGATCCATTTGTTGATTGTATTTATCCCTCAAACGGGGTGGAATAAATTTTTTCACAGATTCTCCCAGTATCTCCTCTTCAGAGTACTGGAAAATTTTTTGGAAACTTTTATTGGCAAAAACTACTTTACCCGACATGTCAGTGGTGATTATTCCATCAATGGCTGATTCAACCACTGAACGGAAGCTTTCTTCACTGGCTTTCAGTTTTATTTGTGATTTTTCTATCCTTTCACTTAGAAGAACAGTTATCACACTAACTGAGATGAAAATAGTAGATCTAAAAAGGTCGTAGTAGATATAATCAGTTTGAAGTGAGCTGAGGGAGCTAATAAATATAAGCACCCCTGCCAGGAAAATGGGAACCCACAATCCTTTCCGTTTCCACCATACCGCTGCTAATATGATGGGTATATAATAAAAATGAGTGAAAAGAACCCCAGATTTTAGAACAAAGTGAAAGTAGTAGGTTAAGATACAAGATAAGGCAATTAAAGCCAAAATCATGAAAGTTTCATATTCTGATCTTGATCCTTTCCATTTTACCGGCATAGTTGAAACCCCGAGGATGAAATCAACTTATAATTATTTTTCTGTTGAATGAAACATAAATTATTTTCTTAAAAAAATGGTTTGTCACTCCCTCTCAATTTTATAACTTTAAAATGATTTAGAGTGATCTATTCATGAAAAGTGATAAGAAAATGATGAATTAATAAAACATCTGGAAATGATGAATAAAATTGGTAACGGTAAACCTAAACCATATCCATTAAGTTTTCCAGCTTGGCAGGGTCATTGAACTCTTCCAGGGGAAATATATATTTCATCTCCCCCTCAACCACCACTAGGGCCATTGGCGATATGGAATATGCTTCAGTTTCTTGGTGTTTCCAGTGAAAAATCTTGAGGATAGGATAGAAAATTCTATTCTCTATTTCTACAGATTTACCAACTTTTATTTCATGATCTTTCATTATTTCCACCAGTTAGTTGCGTGCTTCCTGAATCAATTCCCTTACTGGTTTTTTAGTGTAGGCACGGATGGCTTCTGCCACTATCCAGAATAGCCTTAAACTGATATCCATCTGCAGATCTCCATCCAACACCCTTCTCTGGAAATCTGGAGTTATGACCGCATCGATTCTGGTGATGGCATTAAGGGGGTAGGTAACTGACCATATGTATCCAGTGAAAAGTGCAGTATCAGCTGGACTTTCCATGCCCAGGGTAATGTGAAGGGAAAATTTTTCCAGAGCCACTGAACGGTAAAAAGCAGTTATAATCCGATAAATGTGAGGCCAGGAATTTTTAACTAATTTCAGAATCTTCAAAATACGTTTAAGATCAAATTTATCTTTTTTATCTTCATCTTTTTCTTCCCCTTTATCATCTTGGTCTTTTTCATCTCTAGGTATTTCCTTTGAAAAAATTCGTATCCCTAAAAATTTGAGAAAGAAATGACCCTTAATTTCAGATCCATTTTTTTTAAGGTCTAAGGAAAATTTTAGGGGAATCAAAAGAAAAGACAATAAAATAAGCACCAGAACAATTAATATGATGCTTATTATAGTGTATATCAAATTTAACCCGCTCTAAGGTTATTTAAATACTGTTCGGTTGGTTAGTATTCTTAAGAAACCTTTATGGAGTCTTAAGATTTTACTGCTCCTTCAGCTTTAGGTTCTTCGGTTTTTTTCTCCTCTTTTTTATGGTGTTTTTTGGATTTGCCCATTCCCATTTTCCGGCCTTCAGCCATGACATCAACAATGGCGTTGCTGACCTCCCCTATGGCCCGGGTTAGTGGGTCTGGATTTTTTAGAGGCAATACTTTAACACCTTCTGGCCCGCTTTGACCTTTGAAAACCACTACCATGGCCACTGGTTCTATACCTGCACCTCCACCGGCAGCAGCTGCAGAACCTCCTTCATTGGTAGAACCTTTTCCTTCACCCATACCTGCTCCAAATGCCATTCCCATTCGGGTAACCGGGATCAGAACTTTGTCTTCACTTTCAATTACTTCCCCAATGACGTTTTCTATGTTTAAGACTTTCCTAATCTCTTCTACAGTGGTTTTTATTGGATCCTGGATATCCATTATAATTCACCCCTACATTTTTTATATAATATTATTGTGTATATTATTGCCATTTAGGCATATACATTTTACGAAAGTATTAATTAAAATTTCAGGGGTAGACTTTTATATTTTGAGAAATTACCCCAACTAGAGAAAGGTTTATATAGTATAGGACACGAATGTTTGAATGCGGGCCCGTGGTCTAGGGGTATGATACCTCCCTGACACGGAGGTGATCACGAGTTCGAATCTCGTCGGGCCCATTGCCGTGGTAGTTCAGTTGGGAGAACGCCAGACTGAAGATCTGGATGTCGCTGGTTCAAGTCCGGCCCACGGCACTCCCGTTACTTATTTATTTTTATACTACTGGAATAAATTCTAGTAAAACTATTTAAAAATATTTAAATTCATTAAATTTTTTTATTTGATCTGCATTTTAGTCCACAATTTAAGTTCCAAAAAAACTTGCATTTATCCTATTTAACTTGGATTAGATTATCCCAGTGTGTTTGCGTAAGGCAACAGCAATCAAACCACCCAACCCAGTCAATATTCCGTATACAATAGATCCTCCCAGGAAGATAGCCAGCCAGGGTACGATTCCCACATAAACCATGACAAATATCCCGGGAATAATTGAAATCACCACTGCTACACAAATACCAACCAGAGCTCCATTTACAATTCCCTCAATATAACTTCTGGTACCAATAGCCGCTGCCGAGATAAATCCAGATAGTGCGAATATGGTTAGAGAAATCAGGGATACTCCACCTAAAAATGAGAATAATGTGGGTTCGTTTGCATTTTGAACTGTTAACCGTACCAATCCAAAAAGGATGATGATGTTACTTATAATGGTCATTCCGATCAGGAATATAATTCCACACCCCACACCCCACAGATCAATACGTTCATATAAACCCCTTAAGCTCTTTCTCCTTTTCTCCCGCTCTTCCAGAACATAACCATAGTCATGCCAGTTGGCGGGTCCTCCAGTTTTAAGTATCTTCCCACACTTAGAACAAAATGCTGATCTTACTTTGTTAATCTGCCCACACAAGGGGCAGATATTTTCAGAATGATGGTTAATGGATTGGTGTTTATTAAAATGTTGATCGCTATCCTGATAACTGTGGGATTGAGGTTTACCCATATTTCTGGTTGTTTTCCTAACACCTTTGGGGGTTAGTTCCGCGTGACTTAAAGTTCCACCACACAGACAACTTTCGAAGTCCTCTATTGATTCTCCCATCTCAAGTTCGTAAAATCCACCACATTCATCACAAATAATATATTTCACTTAAAATCCCGCCTTTATTTCAATATGAACCACTATTTTGATTTTAATTAAATTTTTCCCCGAATATTTCCTCAAGATGCCTAACACCCCCGCCAATTTTCGTTGGTTTTGCTAAACAAGATTACCATATTTTTTACGGATAAAAACACCAATTAATCCACCTATATTGGCTATCATAGCTGTTAAAAGGAGAATTAAAGTTAGGAGCGTGTTGGATAACTCACTTCCCGGAGTTTCGAGTGGAATTGTATTGAAAATTGAGTATCTGATGAATAAAAAGATTAAGAGGATCACTGCAAAGATTGATAATCCGGCTAAAAGGTTGATGTCAACAAAAATGTCCCTGTAATCTTCCTTATTTAACATGAAAGAAGTTATTGTGCTTGCAATTAACATTGAAGTTATTGATAGTGGGAATGCAACATCACCTCCCAGATAATAAAATACCAACCATGAACCTAGATAGATTAAAAATCCCAGTTCAACTGGGGATTTAAGTTTCAAAAATCTTATCACCTTATTTTCGCTTCCTGAGAAAAGGTCCTGGATCAGATAACCAGGTTTCCAAAGATGATTTAGACCACTGCCTCCTTCTCCCTGCTTATCGAACATGGAAGGTAGTTCCTGTCGGAAATAAATACCATCAGTATCGATTCTAAGCCGATCCCGTAAAAACCAGTCCCCCGGATCAGTGGTTTTAACATTTCTGCCAGCATAGAAATTTTTACTGGTTTTGGCTTCAATTACATGGAAATGGAAATGTTCATTAGATCTTGAACTTTCACGAGTATCCAAGATAGTACCACAATAGGAGCAGAATGTTTTGCCATCGGAAACTGTGCCACATCCCGGACATTTTATGGAAGTTCTTTGAAAAAGAATTTCATTCAAAGATGCTGGAGATAGTTCCCCTCCACATTGACAACATTCAAAATCAGCAGGGGATTCTCCTTCCTGGAGTTTGTAGTACCCACCACATGCATTGCAAAGAAGATAAGTCATAATATCCTTAACACGAATTTTTTATTTAGAATTATATTTTTTGTATTTTTTTTATTAATATTTAAATATTACTATTTAATCATAAAACAAGATTATGGTCATGTCCATAACTGGTGAAATAACAATAAAGAAATGTGAATGAGTTAATAAAAAATTGATTTTTCAGGGACCGGTATTACTTTTGATCAGGATACTTGGAAATGATCAGGATTTGGAAAATCAGCCCTTACTTAAAAATTTTGAGTTTATTTTTGGTTATAGTAACTATAAGTCCTCCGACAGAAGATAAACTACCTAAAATTGGAATTCCAATTAAAATTATTAGAATTCCCCCGATAAATGAGTAAGTTAATGATTCGTAAACACCTAAAATAACTGAACTCATAGCCCCAACCATGAACCCATTTAAAAGCCCATCTAAAGGGTCATTATCTTTGTTTATATATATTGCCAGTGCCCCTGCAGAAACACCAATTAGTAATAATGCGATTATTAAAATGTTGAAGAAAGATTCAAATCCCGGGTAGTTGATATCCCCATAATAGTAGTAATTGAAATACAACGTGCTATATTGGGAATAAAATACTATTAGAAGAGTGATGATCAGGAATACAGATCCAGCAGAAACACCAAGCCATTTAATTCTTTTCAAGAAGGATTTAGGGCTTTTAATCGGTTTTGGAGGAATATTTGATACTTTAGTCTTTTTCTGAACTGTTTTAGTTAATGGATAATCATCTGAAGAGTATTCCGGTTCTCTTTTGTTAATAACTTGACCATTTTTCATCTGCAATAATTTTCCACCGCAAACAGAACAAAAAAGACCACCTTCATCTTCTTTTAGACAGTTGGGGCAGATTGAATTTACAATTTCAGATTATTTAACCAATATATCGTCTTTTCCATCACCACCCCCAACATTTCTAGACTGGTGATTAAGGGTTTTTTCAGGATTGGTTTCCATATATGTTAAGTTCCCACCACATAAACAGCTTTCAAAGTTATCAGGAGATTCTCCCCTTTGAAGTTCGTAATATCCCCCGCATTCATCACAAATTAAAAAAGACATGCCTGAAATTATGAATTAATTCTTATTAATATTTTTTTTATATAATCATAAACTTTTTATATGTCATAAAACGAAAGATGATTTCCCTAGACTTGATTATGACTTATTAAGGTTAATATCTTAAAAATAGGGAATTATTCATAAATACAATGATTTAATCAAATAAATAATTATAAAACAGTATTATTACTGATTATTTTGCATTATACTGATTATTCCAAAATGTAAATTGTGCCTTAAAATTTGTTTTCAAACAAATAATCCTAAAATAAGTATGGAAACTAGAATAAAGGTAACACCGGCAAATATTCCCAGTGGTTTAAATTTATCGCTCCGGTTAACTACTGATAATTCTTTGGCAGGTATTAATATCTGACCACATGCACTGCAAAAAGCTGTGTTCTCCGTGTTTGGATTTCCACAATTTTTACAAGGGATTAGGGGTGATTGGATAGGGAGTTCATCTTCCACCAGGTATAGTTCACCACCACATTGACAGAAATCAAAGTCACCAGGGGATTCTCCGTCCAGCAATGCGTAGTAACCACCACAGCTTTCACATATTAAATACTTCATAATACCAGATACCGGTCTCTTTATCAGGCTATATATGGTTTACCATGGCATTAAAAAACGTTTTTATTATAAAGAAGAAGAATGCGTAAACAACACTGTAATTAAAAGGAAATATATTATCTAAAGTGACATTAATCTGCAATGATATGGATAATCACAACCCCAAATGAAATTTTTAAATTAGAATAATAGTGAGCACTGGAAGAAATAGTCAGTGCCCAGTGTCCACGGGAAGAATAGTCAGTTACTCCAACATTTATAGGGGAGATTTTCCCTTCAAGTAGGTGCTCAGGGCCTGGGTGATTTCCACATCCTGAAAGGTTCCAAGATGGGCTTTCTCAACTACCACTGTTTTGTAGGAATTGGTGCGGCCAATGTAACCACCTTTGCTCCCTTTATCAGTAATCAGTATATTTTGATTGGTGCCCAGGAATTTCTGATTATTCCCACTGGCAATATCCACCTTTAGATCATTGAGATCTCGGGAACGCTTTTTCATGGTTTCATGATCAATGGAGGGCAGTGAAGATGACCGTGTGCCCGGACGGTGATGATATTTGGAGATATGCAGGAAATCAGGACAAATCTCACTGATCACATCTAAAGTGGCTTCGAAATCCTCCTCATCCTCAGTGGGGTATCCTACAATAATATCTGTTGCCAGGGATAGTCCTGGTATTTCATCATGGAACTGTTTCACCATGGCCTTGTATTCTTCCACAGTATGTTCCCTCCGCATATCCGCAAGTATCCGGTCACTTCCACTCTGCAGGGGGAGGTGAAGGAATTTGTAGACTTTTTCATTTTTAAAGGAAAGTATAATGGACTCCAGGTCGTCTTTAATGTTTTTGGGGTGCATCATTCCCACCCTTACCCTGAAATCACCTTCAATAGATGTAATCTGGTTGATGAGATCAGCAAGGTTTTCTCCACTGTCTTTCCCGTAAGCAGCAGTATCCTGGGCAGTGAGCTGGATCTCCACACAACCATCCCTTACTGCCTCTTCTGCTTCGGCTTTTAACAGAGCTACCGGGTAACTCTGCAAGCCTCCACGTGCAAACCTGGTGCAGCAGTAACTGCATTTACCAAGACATCCCTCACATATTTGGAGAATATGCACCAATGGGTTGGAACGTTTACGTGGAAGACCGGCCTTGATATCATGACTGTGACCGGTTTCTCGCATGATGTGACCACCCATAATAGATTTAACTACATCAGGTGCAGAGTTTATGCGACGAGCACCGATCCATCCAGCCCGAGGTGCCAGTTTCTTCAGTTTTTCAGGATCAATGTCTACCATACAACCGGCAATTAACAGTTTCTTCTGTGGAAACTGAGTCTGAATTTTCTGAATGTGATTGGTTATCTTCTGTTCAGTGGGTTGTTTGACATAACAGGTGTTGAGGATAATAACATCCGCCTCTTCAAGGGATTTTACAATTTCCCCATCAGTTTCTTCTAAGAGACCAGCCATTATCTGGGAATCCGCCTGGTTGAAAGTGCAACCAAATGTTTCAATATAGATTTTCATGTTATCATGGTTTAAAGGTGAGATTACAAATTAAGTGGTTAATATTCAAAATGGTTTAATAAACATTTATATGAAAAAGTTAGTTTTTTACGTTAAATCTTTTATTTACCTTCAGGCCAGCCATGTTTTCCAATCATGGGGACAAAAACAACCCCTCCCAGATTATGGGTATGGTATTTATCATGGGAAATTCTCATTACGGATACCAATTCCTGGTAGTAGTCTGACCCCATGGGTATAATCAGTTTTCCACCAATTTTCAGTTGCTCTTTAAGTGGTTCGGGAATTTTCGGTGCACTGGCTGTTCCATATACACGGTCATATGGAGCTTTATCAGGATACCCAATGGTTCCATCCCCCTCGATCACCGTTACCCGGTCACTGTATCCAGTTTTGTTAAGGTTCTCTTTGGACTTTTCCACCAGGGCCGGGATTCGTTCAATGGTGTAGACATGACCTTCTTTACCCACAATTTCAGCTACCACTGCGGCATTATATCCAAATCCAGTTCCAATTTCTAGGATATTCATTCCATCTGTTAATTCTAACTTTTCGGCAATAATCGCCACCATATGGGGGGCGGATATGGTTTGACCCTTCCCAATGGGGAATGGACGATCCAGGTAAGCGTAGGAACTGTTCTCCAGAGGCATGAATTCCTCTCTAGGAACCTTAAGCATGGCTTCTTTAACCTTCTCAGTTTTTATGTATCCCTGATTATAAAGTTTTTCCACCAGATCTTTCCTTTTTTCTTTCATCTAATCACCTGATGATTTTCCCCCTAAATCCAGTTTTTAGAATCCCGAGGGGAACTGGATTTAATTGGGTTTATTTAATTTACTGAAGAATTAGGGAGTGGTATTATAGGTGATTTTACCAATATAATACTAGATCAGGGATTTGGCAGATGTAAATCAATTCAATGTATTCCTCTCTCTCATTCATCGGCTGTTTCAACCGTTTCAACCGTTTCAACTATTTTGGAGGTTAAATCATACTTAAATCGATCCCTGCGATCAGCAGGTCTCCCATATACTCTTTTAATTTGTTCTGAAATGGCCCCACCCTTTCTGATCTTGGAGGTGATGGTTTTCATGGATTTTATGACGAATACTGACCGGCCTAGTTTAACTACGTCTCCCACATTAAACTGGAAATCCCTTTCAACCTCCACTTTCTGGGAAAGGATTCTTCCACCGTAGTCTATGGATATTCCCACCCTGGCCGGTCCTGTAAGGGATGTGGCCCAAATGGTTACCAGTTCCAAGACCGTGCTTTTTGAAACACGACCTCCTCGGGTATTTTCCAGTGAGGTTATTTCTACTTCCTCATCATCTACCATCAGCACTTCCCCGATCTCCAGGATTTCATCAGGATATAATTTAATGGTTTTTTTAACTGATTCTTCAAATTTACTAATTATTACCCTGCGTTCAACCATTTTAGGGATGGTTATTGTCTCTCTAAAGGTGTTTCCACATTCATTACATTTTAAAAGGACATCTTTGGTATTTTTACCCTTGGTTTTGAGTATTTCATGAGATTCAGAGTCACATACTGGACATTTCATTTTTTTAGCCTCGCTTCAATCAAAATAAGTTAAAATATTGTAAGATTTATAAGAATTTTTATGTACTTTGGAATATTTATAAATATGAATTAGTAGGGATATGAATTTATATAAATTGATATTAAAAAATTGTCCAGATATAATCATCCTAGTTTCTGTGGATTACTATATTTGGTGACATAAAAAAAAATTCAAGAATAACAAATCAACATGTGTTTAATGAATAATTAAACTTCTTTAGGGCTGATTTTCTTTTTTTTCATGTAAATAATGCTTAACCAGACCCCCATCTTCCAGTATTCCCAGCATGAAATCGTGGAATGGTTGTATGTTGAAGTTTTTACCGGTGGTGAGGTTTTGGATTATTCCCTCGGCCAGGTCAATTCTAAGCTGGTCACCCTTATCTGCCTCTATATCCGCTACTATAACTGGTAACCCCACATTTATGGCGTTACGGTAGAATATGCGTGCAAATGATTTGGCAACAATTGCATCCACCCCGGCATGTTTTAAGGCAACAGGGGCCTGTTCCCTGGAAGATCCACAGCCGAAGTTCCACCCCGCCACAATAATATCTCCCTTTTCCACATTTTCCGCGAACTTAGGATCTTCTCCTTCCATAACATGGCTGGCTAGCTCGTCTAAACTGAAAGTCCTTAGATATCGTCCAGGTATGATCACATCAGTGTCTATACTATCCCTGAACTTCCAAACTCGACCTTTTATTTCATCTTTCATGGTAATCATTGAAAAGATATTTTAATTTATTTTTATAAAATTTCCTAGAATGCTGATTTTCACTCAAAGAATCAGTTGATTAAACCGGCAGTTATCCTAATTTTAATGACCGGATTCCACAACTGCACCATTATTCTGAGCCCGGGTTTCAATTATATTACCCCCAATATCTTCAAGGGCATCACCAGCAGCACTTACTATATCCTGAGTGTTGTCAGTGACTGCATAGATGGTGGGTCCGAATGAACTCATTCCCACGCCAGGTGCCCCTGCATCCCTAAGTGACTGCATGATCTCCCTTATAACCGGTTTTTGCAGTTGATTCTCTACTTTTTTAAACCCAATTTTTTGTATGGAGTTTACTGCTTCTCCAAACTCATCCAGGTCTTCTTCCAGTACCGCTGGCATCATTTTCATCAAGAGCAAATGCGAAAGTCGCTGCACCTCATCCACAGGTATGGGGCAGTACTCCTGGAATATGTTAACCTCTTTCTCCCCAGAAACATTTTTCATAACATTGGGAATAACCAGGACAACATTCCAATCCTGTGGGAAGTCGTACCGTGCAATAATTGGTGGAGGTGATGCTTGTGAAGCTGATGAAGGTAAAAAATGAGGTTTTTCCTCCCGAGGGTGGCCCCCGTCAATAATAAAACCTCCCTTATCAAAGGATGCCACCCCTATTCCCGATGTGCCTCCTCGACCAACTATACTGGCAATTTGAGGCGCAGTTAGCTGATGGTTATCCAAGTCAGAGATGAGTTTACCGGTTGCTAGAGATAGTTGAGTCCCAGATCCCAAGCCCGAATGGGAGGGATAGGTTTCGCAAACAGTGAAACTGTATCCACCATCTACTTTAAGGTAATCCATCATTCTACGGGCGGAGGTTTTTATCTTATCTTCATAATCAGCTATTACATTAACCGGTAGGTTTTGGTGGTTTTGAAATTCTACGGATATTTCACCACTATTTCGCCGCATTTCCAGAACCAATCCGGGTTTTTCAAGTGTAAGGCCAACCCCTCCATCTATCCGGCCCAGTGAACCGTTCAGATCAATAAGGGTTAGATGCAGCCGTGAGGGAGTTTTGATTATCAATTCTGCTACCATTTTATTATTTTTCTGAGGGTTTTTAAATTTTTGAGTGAATTTTAGGTACCCTACTTCAGGGAACCTGCTTCCTGGTTTTTGAGAAGAAATTTAGTTTTTAATTGGTTTGGCGAATTTCTTCTCTACTTCTTTTCGGTGAATTGCATTCATGGAACAGAATGGTATTATTCGGCCGTCAGGAACTGCGTAGTGGATCACGCATCTTTTAACACGGTCCTGGTCGAAGTTCCAGGGATCCATGAAGTGCATGCAGGATATTAGTAATGTTTTATGATGGAAATCCCCCAGCGCACTGTATGATCTTTCTTTAAAGACTTTGGTCAGTATTCCAGTTATGTCCAGTGAATCAGGTTTTTTATCCCGGTCAATGGTTTTGGGAAGTTCCCTAGTGGCTCTGCTTATGACTCTGGCTTTGCCCACTATACCCCCGTCCTTTATATCATCACTGCTACGGGAAAGGAGGTTGAAAAACCGATCAACATCCACAAAATCAGTTATAGGGATAATTTCGTCATCATCAATGAAAATATAAGTTGCGGCACCGCAGTGAGGGTGGCAGGTGAATGATACCTGGTCTTCGCCTTCAATGGCCTCCACAAAATCAGTGATTGGTATGACTGAAGAGGCAGGATAAAAATCATCACGACCAATCTTACCATCTGTCTGTTCATCCACTAATCTCTGGAAGGTTGGTATGGTTATTCTCTGTTCTTCCACTTCATCGGCAGGTGTTCGGCCAGCAAAGGAAACTGGCTGGAAATTTACTCCGCGGATAATGTCCAGGTTTTCAATGGCGAATCTTATGATAGCCCCCACCTGGTCATCATTAATTCCCTTAACTAGGGTGGGAACCAGAACAATTCCCAGATCTGCTTTTCGGCAGTTTTCAATGGCTTCCAGTTTAATAGGCAGGAGGTTACGGCCACGGGACTTTATGTAAGGTTCCTCAGTAACTCCATCGAACTGGAGATAAACTGTGTTTAAAGTGGCATCTTTGAGTTTTTGAGCCAGTTCAGGGTCTTTAGCCAGTTTAATTCCATTGGTGGCTATCTGGGTATGGCTGAATCCCTCTTCCCGGGCTAGTTTCACCAGTTCCACAATGTCCTTTCTTACTGTGGGTTCACCACCAGCATACTGGATGGCCGGGGTGGGTACTGGCTGGTTTGCACGGAGATTTTGTAACATCCCACGTATTTCCTCGTAACTAGGCTCATATATAGATTTAGACACAGCTGCATTAGCAAAACAAATAGGGCAACGAAGATTACAACGATTAGTAACATCAATAAGGCCTAATATAGTCTGACTCTCATGTTCAGGACACAAGCCACAGTTAAGAGGGCATTCACCTTCCAGGGTGGTTCGGGGGTTATCAATACCCTCACCACGATAATCGTAATCAGAGGCATAGTGGTAAGCTTCCGAACTCTGCCAATAGGTATTTTCGAATTCACCGTGCTCAGGGCACGTTTTTTTAATCATTATCCTGTCCTGGTCTTCGAAGACTTCTGCATCCACTACTCGAAGACATTCAGGACACAGGCTCTTTGTTTTCTTTATGACCATTATCTCACCTTATTATTTAGTATTGAAACTTACGTAGGTCAAGTATAATTGATTATATATACTTGAGGGATCAATCAGCTTTATAGTATTTTATGGTTAAGCACATAACTATTATCCTGTTTTAAATCGGAGGTAAACTATGGACCCGAGTATTTTCAGTGTTTTGATTTTATCCGCTTATGCTATATACTTTATGTTACCGGCTTACCTAGCCAATGCCAGTGCCCTGACCTTTGGGGGAGGAACACCCCTTGATATGGGCCGATCCATGAATGACGGTCGCAGAATACTAGGAGATGGTGTCACCTGGAAGGGGACAATCATTGGTATCCTGATTGGGATGGGCATAGGCCTGATTCAAGGTGCTATAACTGGTAACATGGTACATGATCTTCTATTAATGGGAGATCCTGGAATTGCTCAGCTGGTTCAAGGATCTATAACCACTAACTTAGTGCAGGGCACATTATTGGGCTTTGCACTGGGAAGTGGTGCGATTATAGGAGACGCTTGCGGTAGTTTTATTAAGAGAAGGTTTAAAGTCGAACGTGGACGACCAGTACCCCTAATGGATCAGTTGGATTTCGTGGTAGGTGCTATTATATTCGCATCTTTGGTAGTAATCATTCCTCTTAATTTAATAATTCTGATAATTATAATAAGCATCTTCCTTCATTTGGGAGCTAACATAATCGCCTACTTACTGGGTATGAAAAACGTTTGGTACTAATAATCGATGGAACATTGATTTCATCCAAGTAGTCTATGATACGCTTATAAAAAATTTACACCAATGTTTAAGACTCCCCATATCCCCCCTTTCTTTTTTTTATAAATAATTTTTCTAAAATATAAATAGTTCTAAAGTATAAAAACTTTTCCCCCTTTTAATATCTTTTTTAATTATTTATGTTTTTTTTATTTTTACTTAGGTTTTATTTGAGGGAATCCTGTATTATGGGATCATATGAATCTAGGGACTTTCAAATCATTGGCGGACATCCAGATCAATTTATAAACAATTGGATTCAGTTATAGTCTCTGTTAATTTAAAGCCAGGATAACTTTTAAACTAGTGCTGAATAGTTGATAAGTCATGGCTGCTGCTTGTAACTGGTTATTCCACTCTGGAATCTCATAAACAAAAACAGGATACCCTGCATTGGTCAGTGGCCGATCTATCTGGGATATGGAACTACTTTTCTCCCTGGTGCTGGATGAACCGGGATAATAATTGAATTGGGGGAGTAACTGGTGAACTGCATCACCAAGGGTGACTGATTTGACGTCATGGGTGGGGGTGGCTATGTAGTATCCTTCACCGTAGCCCTGTTCATGGTCATGGGCAATGATCAATAGCTGGTAATCTGATTTTTTAATATCAGGAATGGCATATCTTTCAACCAGGTCCTGGCCATTACTACGGCCAACATCGAAGTCCTGAGCCTGGTCAGTTACCGTAACATGGTAGTCGACCATCTCCACGTTATTAAGTAGGGCGAAAAGTTTCACCACATGGGGAACCAGGTTGGTGGAGAGATTCTCCCGGGGATGCATGCCAGTTACCACTACAATTTTTGCAGAAGGATTCCCATAATGGGAATAAACTTCCTTGGTAACGTAGCCCTGCTGATCAGAGCCTAATATGGAATGTTGACTGGAGTTAGCAAATAAGAATATTGCCACAATCCCCAGGATTATAACCAAAATTACCCAACTCTTTCTCATAGAATCATGACCCCCTGTAACTTGATTAGAATATTACCAAATGTCAAATCCCATATTCAGTGTATATGCTGATTGTATATGCTGATTTTGATGTTAGTTTACCCAGATTTTAATGTCAGTTTAGCCATATACTGATTGTGGCCCCATAATCTGATTTTTTTTATTATATTTTTAGTGGGATGGGATTTATTTCCTATTTTTTAGAAATTTTTCCATTAGAATGGCAGTTCCCACTGCTGGTGCCACCACACAATCCTCCTTGCTGAGGATTTCCTCCATGGTCCTGATTTCCAGACCCAGGAGTTTTGCAGCTTCACCTCCAATGATGTTCATCCCCAGACCAGTGGCAATAACCAGTTCAATATTTTCCCGGTCACTAACTTCTTTAAGGGCTTCAGCCACCTGTTCCACCTGTTTCTGGTAGATGAACCTGGCAATTTCCACCACCTCTTCCGGACTTAATATATCCAGATCACCACATACCACCCTTGATAGTCTTAAGAGTGAATTTTCCCGGGAATTATCCGCTCCATCAGGGGTTTCGGATGTGTAATCTCCCGGGGTGATGTTTCCCAGAACCAGGTGGACATCGGCAGTTACTGCGAAAAGTTCCGAGGCAGTGCGCACCCATCCATCTTTTAATGGTACTTTATCCACCACGGTAGCCACGTTAGTGCGTAGGGTGCCGGTGTATACCAGTTCTCCAGTGGCCAGTCTCTCCAGATCAGTTCTTCCCTTGGCACATTCGGTACCATTTTTAATGGGAATTATGTCGGTGGTGGTACTTCCAGTGTCTATAAATATGCAATCAGGGGCCATGTGGGCTGCCAGGGGTGCGGTGGCAATCCAGTTTGCGGCAGCCAGTTCATGGGGATTTTTTTGAACTGACTCATAATCCATCATACCCTTAAGACCAACAAAAGCAACTGGAAGGTTGAATGTTTCCATAACTATCCCTGAAATATCCAAAACTCCTTCACTCTTGCTCTGGTAGCTATCAGCAAGTTCGGCAGTCATGGAAATACCAACTGCATCGATATCATCGATTTCTTTGTCTAAAAGTTCCAGGAGTGTTTGAGATAGCTCATCTTTTTTATTCCACATGGGTAGATAGGAAAAATCCGTTCTTATGTTGATGATGTTTCCAGTCTCATCAAATTCAACCACAGCCAAGTCTGTGTTTGCTCCTCCAACATCAAAACCTGCAATTTTCAATTAATCACCTTGAATGATAAAATTTTATAATCCAATAATAAGATTAAAAAATGAATTTTCCATGCTTATTTGACCATCCTAATCCCAAACTAAATTTAACTGAATATTGTACTTAACTTGAACATTGTACTTTCAACTTATCACATTTAAATGAAGATGGTTTCCTTTTTTCTGAATTTCTATTTCTCTTTCCAGAGTAAATTCCCCGGGAAGTATGCCCTGCACAGATTGAAGTATGGCTTCACCTAAATTAAAGTTGAGCATGTTTCTAAGGGCCACGTAGGGTGTGGTTATACGTGAGTTAATCTCCACCAGATAAACTTCATCATCACCCAGGATCATGTCCACTCCCACATATCCCTTCAGTCCACTGATGGATTCCACTGCATTTTTAGCTACCCTTTTAGCTTCCTTTTCCAGGGGATGGGTCATGGGGACTTTTCCCCCATTATAATTAATGGTTCCATTTTCAGTGCTGATATTCTGCTGATTTAGGCTGAGGGGTATGGCTGTTTTACCGTTACTGAGTAAACTTACACTGGCACTATCCCCTTCCATGTAATCCTGCACCAGGAAGTAGGGGAGGCTGCTTACCTCTTTCACTTTCCGCGTTGCGTTCTTAAAAGATTCTTCAGAGTCCACGATTTGCACTGCAGAACAGGAAACCCCATCTGAAGGTTTGACCACCTTTCTATCGCCTGATATTCCCTGGGCATATAGTCCAATATCTTCCCAGGCCACCCGGTGGGTAGGGATGACTGGGACTTTGTCTTTGAGGATCCGGTAGGTGAGGTATTTATCAGAACAGATACGTACTGCATCTGAATCTGATCCTACCACCTGAACCCCATTTTTTTCAATGGTTCTTGTTAATCCGCATAGTATGAAGTCTTCTTCAGGAGCTATGGGTAGGCAGTAATCATAGTGGGAGATGTTATCCGAAATCCAGTTATCAATGGATCCTTCAATAACCACTGGTTTGCATCGGCTTCCGTCAATTGAATCAATATTTTTGGATATGAGGTAGCTGGCAGGTAAACATTCCAGGTCACAGGTAAGACCACGGAGCATTGCTTTACCTTCTGCAGTTAAAGCAGGGTCCTTGATCCCCAGTGCACTGGCGTATTCAAAAATTAGGAGGTTCAAGATCTTCCAACTCCCTTGAATACTACGCCCTTCTCCTGGAAGGTTTCCCGGTCAAGAATAGGTCTGGTGCACACTAATAATCTGTTTTTAATCATTTCTGGTTTGATGTTACGGTATAGATCATGATCAGTTACCAAAACCACACAATCGGCAGAAAGGGCAGTTTCCAGGTCTACAACCTGAGCCCCCCAGGGTTCAATGGTCTCCGGGGAAACATAAGGGTCATTGACCATAACTTTAGCCTCCTTACCCACTAACTGAACAATTAATGGTTTTGCAGGTGTTTCCCTTGCATCGGCAACGTTTCCTTTATAAGCCACCCCTAAAACTCCGATTTTAGACGTGTTTATAGTTTTACCCTCATCTTCCAGAGCTTGTTCTATGATTTGAACTACTTCTCCAGGCATATTCTCGTTTACCTGTCGGGAAGTCTGGATCAGGGGTGTTTCCACGCCCATTTCCCTGGCGATTTCCACAATGAAGTAGGGGTCTATGGATAGGCAGTGCCCGCCCACTCCGGGTCCTGGTGTGTGTATGTTCACCCGGGGATGGTGGTTGGCAGCCTGTATGGCTTCAATGGCATCCACCCCTAAAGCATTACAGACCAGAGCCATTTCATTGGCCAGGGCTATGTTGGTATCCCGGTAGGTGTTTTCCATTAGTTTAACCATTTCTGCAGTTACCAGATCCTGTACCTTTATGATCTCACCCTGGGTGATCCTCTGGTACAGTGAAGCTGCCATTTGGGTACTTTCAGGGTTTATCCCACCTATCACCCTTGCGTTATGGGTCATTTCATATAATGTATTGTTAGGGAGGGCTCTTTCAGGAGTGTAAGCCACTTTAAAATCTTCTCCTGCTTTAAGCCCACTTGCTTCCAGTAATGGAATTACCAGGTTTTCACAGGTTCCTGGCGGCACCGTGCTTTCAATGATGACCAGGTCATCCTTTTTTAAACCTTCTGAGATGGATTGGGATGCCGAGATAACTGCCGAGAGATCTGATTTTTTATGTTCATCCACAGGGGTGGGAACGATTATCATGATGGTTTTAACCTTTTCTAGTGCACTTAAAGGGTCATTGGTGGCAGATAAACAGCCTTCTTCCACTGTTTGTTTAACTATCTCTTCCAGGCCAGGTTCCATAATTGGGGATCTTCCCTGGTTAACCATTTCCACAGTTTCATTATTGATATCAACCCCCACCACTTTCAAGCCATTCTTTGCCAGAAGAGCGGCTGTGGGAAGTCCCATGTGGCCTAAACCGAATATTGCTATGGGTGAATTTTGTTTAATCATTGATCTATCCCCTGTATTACACTCAGTATTCATTTTTGTAAAAATTAATTTTTTTTACCCTTGATTATTTCCAGTATTGATGATTTCAAACCAGTGCCATCTATTCGATCCTGTTCTTATGTAAAATTCTGTTCAGTATGTAATTGTATCCCAATTCAGTTTTATGTCATTAATTTATTTTCAATAGTACCTAATCCAAAATCCTTTACTAATTCAAAATGTAAATTGGGTATTTTTTTATACTCCACATAAGCTTTTGATAACCTATTTAGACTCTAATTCATAAGACGCCTAATGATTAATATAAAATTTATTCGAGAGAATTTGGAAAAAAATTTAGGCATTGAAAACTCTTTAAATTAAAAATCATTTAAATCTTTTTTTAATCTCTTTACTATTTTTAGATTAATTTATATTTTTGTTTTCCAGAAATTGTATTTGTTTCCAGAAATTGTGTAAAAAGAGAAGAAAAAAGTGATTAAAAATCAGGAACAATTAATTGAGTAACCATTATGGTTTTACCCTTAAGAATAAGATCCGATCTTGGGAATTCCGGAACATCACCATTAAAGACAATATTTACAGTGTGATCTGGATTTTTTTCCTCATACTGGACCACATTGACCGGTTCATCCACCACTACTAGTTTCTTAACCTGTCTTCCCGCTATATCTTCAGGAGGTTTGATTTCCAGTTTTCCCTGGTCGTGTGCATTCTGGATGGCATCGACGATCTGTTCTGAAGTAGTTCCATCACCATAAGGATTGGTTGCTTCCCTCATCCTCTGATAGAGTTTATCATCGGCCAAAATTCTGGAAACGGTTTCTGTTATTTTTTCGGTATCTGAACCCACCAGGATGTTACCTCCAGCTTGAACTGTTTCTGGTCGTTCGGTGTTGTATCGGAGGGTAAGGCAGGGCACATCAAGGGTTATAGCTTCTTCCTGGATTCCCCCGGAATCAGTGATCATTAACTTTGAATTTGATTGGAGGATCAGGAAGTCCAGGTAACCAATGGGTTTTATCATCTTAATGTGGGTGGCTTTTTCAAGTTGGGAATACATGCCGAATTCTTTAAGGGTTTTCATGGTACGTGGGTGTACCGGGAAGACAATGGTAAGGCCTTCAACATTCAGAAGAGATTTTACTATGTTTCCCAGTCTTTCCCGGTCATCAACATTTTCGGCACGGTGTAAAGTTAATGATAAGATATCACCATCAACTTCCAGTTGTGACATGATCTGGGAGGTTTTCCTGGCAATTTTAAGGTTTCGGTAGCAGGCATCCACCACGGTGTTGCCGGTGATGAAAATATCTTTAGGGGATATTCCCTCAAATAATAGATTAATGGCAGTTTCTTCGGTGGGTACGAAGAAGAGGTTAGTGCACACATCCGCCACCATACGATTTATCTCCTCGGGCATGGTCTTATCATAGGAGCGAAGGCCAGCCTCCACGTGTCCCACTGGTATGTGTAGTTTAGCTGCAACCAGGGCCCCGGCTAAAACTGCATTGGTGTCGCCCTGCACCAGGACAATGTCTGGTTTTTCAGAAAGGAGAACTTTTTCAATACCTTCCATCATAATCGCGGTTTGTTTCCCATGGGAATCTGAACCCACCCCTATGTTGTAGTGGGGTTGGGGGAGTTCCAGGTCCAGGAAAAACTGCTGGGACATTTCATGATCGTAATGCTGACCAGTGTGTATTAAAATGTAATCCATTCCCCGCTTATCCACTTCATCAATTAATGGTGACATTTTGATGATTTCTGGCCGGGTGCCTATTATAAACGCTATTTTCATAAATCCACAACCATCCTTGTTATGATTATTAAAAAGGTAAATTCAATGTATTATATTGGGATATCTAAATATAGATGGGATTAATTCATTAATAAAGATTCCATAAAATCAGGGGGGGTCCTAATAATCTTAAAATCATACCAATTATCAGTGTTAAATACTATGGTAAGTTTAGTTAAGGGGTTAAGGTAAAAGACAGGAACTGATTTACTTTAAGTAGAACTGATTTACTTTAAGTATTAATCTGCTGATTTGAACCTGAACTGATCAATTAATTCTCCAGTCATTTAAAGTATTCATGTGGCGAATAGGTTAAAAGTTATTGGTAGATCGTTTTCTTTGAGAGCGATAGTCATCCATTATCTTTAAAAGTTTATTCCGGTCTTCTTTTTTCTTCCTTTCTTCCTGATTCTGTTTCCAGTGTGCAACTTCCCTTTCCAGATCCCGGGAATGGATAACTGCAAAGTCGTCAGCCATTTCCAGATCCACCTTATCCAGTTCAATTAAGGGGACCTTATGTTTTTCAAATTCCTCTTTAGCCTGGTGAGACATTTTATCAGTGGTTAGAACTGCCTTTACCCCTAGTTCAACCAGTAATGAGGCAGTTTGGGAACCCCCACCTTCTGAACTTTTTAGAATAACCACGTCTCCCCTTTTAATGTTCCATGATCCAGTTGCTTCTCTTATGGCGTCTTTTGAGAAAGATTCAATAATTTTAACTGGTGATGCTTCCCTGGAAAGTTCCATAGCCCTTATGCGTTTTATGGATTTTAATTGATCCTCTAATTCCTGCCTTAAACCTTTCTCATAATTGTATTTCTCTTGAAGTCCCCGTATGATTGCTTTTTTAGTGGCAATTTCCTTCTGATGTAGGATGTTCTGGGAGTATTCATACTGTAATCGTTGGATTTTATGTTCCAGTTGAGATATTTCATCCTGATACTTCTGGAGTTCATTGTCCATTATGCTATTTTTCTTTTGCAAGTTTCTGATCTGCTTTTGTTGGGATTTTAATTTGTTTTTTAATCCAGAAATAATCTCAGAACCGTTTCCTACATGAGGAGTTGGAGATGTTACCCTAATGTCCCCATTAGGGGTGTCGTTAGGGGATCCTATCCCCTTGGTGTTCATAGGTGTGTTTTTTTGTTTTATTATTTCCAGAGTGGCATTTAGGGCCTTGGTAATGGGGACTTCATTTATGACCATGATTTTCACATCATCAACCATATCTAGTGGTATTTTCAGATTTAGAGCCCTTCTTTCAATCTGTTCCAGTTTTTTCCGGTATTTTTTATAGCCCTGAATGGCGGCGGCAAGAGCATCCCGTTCATGAGCATTTTTGGGTATTAAAACTGGTTCAAAATCTCTGGATCTGCGTGCTTGATGGAGATTATCCTGTTGATGGAGGTAAGCATCCACCATCTCATTCTTGGCATTTACTGCCAGGTCTCGATAGGGGGCGTATATTTTAGAATTAAGGGTTGCGGCCATTTTTTTCACCATTCTCGGTGGTTGGTGAACATCAGTGGCCACTAAAACTGTTTTCCCGAAACTGATGATGTGTTTGATGATTTCTGCACGGGAAACTTCTTTACAACTGTTCACGCTTATTATTTCACCTGAAAGATCCAGAATGGCCACTCCCACAGTCATCCCCGGATCAAGTCCCACTATGATCCCTCTTTGACTTTTAGAAGGTCCGGAATATTCAGATGTATCTAAAACAAGTTTTTCTTTGAAATTATGAGGGTACCGGTGAACCAGACGATTTCCTCCTTCGAGATACTATCTTAGTACTTACTCTTAACTATTTTATGTTTCTGTTACTATTTATTGTTTCCCCCAGTTCATTCACTTGAAATAATTTAAAAATGGCATATTTAGGTTAATTTCTAAAAAAAGAGTATAAAAACTTAAATAATTTTATTCCCATCCAAAGCACCCATCATTTCCTTTGTTGCAGACACCATTTTCTGATGGTTGAAACATTCTTTCCCCAGTGACTGGATAAATCGGTAACAAGCGTAGGGATCTTCTTTAAACTCCACACCCTGATAAAAAACATCCATAAGAATAAGGCTTTCAGGAGGCATGGGGGTGATAGCGGCCTGATAATTTGGATCCAGACATTTTTGAACATCTTCTAATCCCAGTTCTCCCTTCCCCACACTATCCAACACTGCCACCATCTTGCGGACCATGTTCCACAGGAAACTTTCACCTTCAACATCCACCAGGCATACCTGATTTTTGGGTGTGATACTAACCCGATCTACTTTTCTAAGGGGGTTTCTTTCGTTTCTTTTGGAAAAATTTATGAAATTGTGGGTTCCCTCCATTAAATGGGCTGCTTCCTGCATTTTACCTATTTCCCAATCATCTTCCTGTTGCTTGCATAATACATAGCGATAATGCCTTTTATGGGCGAATCTAGTCTTGAATCCCATTGGCACCCTGGCGGATCCTAGAATCCGGATATCCTGGGGCAGGATATCATTTATCTGATTTATTATTGGCTCTTTACGTGTGCGAAATGATACCACATTACCCAGGGCATGGACCCCCCGGTCAGTGCGACCTGCAATGGAGTAATTGGATTGTCCAAGATTTTCTATAACCCCTGATTCTTGAAAGGCACTGATTAGCTCACCTTCAACTGTACGCAGGCCTGGTTGCCTTTGAAATCCGTAAAAATCTGTTCCCAAATAAGCAACTTTTAAAGCCACCCTAATCATGACATCATCCTCAATTAATTCACCTAGCTATCTTGTAAATAAAAAATATAACCATAATATATATTTGTAGAATATTTAAAATCTCGTGAAGTATAAGTAAAAGTATTTTTAAGGGATAATTAATATTCTCCTTTTACTATACTTACATTACCATCCCCCTATCCAATGATTTAAGGATGAATGGGTAAAACTTTATGATCTAATCGAAATAATCTAAGGATTACCATCATAGATAATACTAATGAAATGAAATTAAGGTGATTTTATGTATATTATGCCTGCAGTTGATATTAAAAATGGTAAATGTGTGCAGTTAGTGCAGGGTAAACCTGGAACAGAACAGATTGTCCTGGATAACCCTGCGGAAGTTGCCCTGGAATGGGAGGAAAAGGGAGCCAGTGTTTTACACGTGATTGATCTGGGCGGGGCTTTAGAAGAAGGGGGTAACATCCCGGTGGTTGAGGAAATCCTTAAAAAAGTTTCAGTACCGGTTCAGATGGGTGGAGGTATTCGTAGCATGGATGATGCCACCCGTTTATTGAATATGGGTGTGGATAGGATTATTCTGGGAACCCTGGCCATTGAAACCCCTGAAACTGTTGAATTGTTATCCAGTGAATTTGGCAGTGAACGAATTATGGTGGCCCTGGATAGTAAGGACTCCCAAGTGGTGGTCCGGGGTTGGACTGAAAAAACAGACCAGACCGCACCCCAACTGGGCAAAATCATGGAGAAAAAGGGAGCTGGTGGGATATTATTCACCAATGTGGATCATGAAGGCCTTTTAGGCGGATTTAAGGTTGAACCTCTCCTGGAACTGTTAGATGCTGTGGATATCCCTGTGGTTTATTCTGGTGGTGTGAGCACCCTGGAAGACGTGGCTGTCCTTAGCCAGACTGATACCTATGGTGTGGTGATTGGCTCCGCACTTTACAAGGGTACCCTGAACTTTGAAGATGCCCTCAATTACGAGAAAAAGTAAATAAACTTCCAAAAGTAAATAAATTTCCCTTATTTTTCCTTTAATTTCAAAACCATTTTCTTATTTTTTTTATTATCCCTGAGATTAAGCTCAAAGCAATATATTTTTGATAAATTGAATAATATTCAATGAATTAATGAATAATTAAATAATCCCACCCCAATTTAATAAATCGTATTAAATTCTCCCCTATTTACATACTTTAAGTTAAGCTACTTAAAATTAAGCTACTTAAAATTAAGCTACTTAAAATTAAGCTACTTAAAATTAAGCTACTTAAAATTAAGCTACTTTAGTTTAGCAAATCCCTTTCTAATCAGATTTTTCTCAGTAATAGTCACTATTTTACGTATTTTTAGAATCTGATCAGGATTGGTGGATACTGAATTGATACCGGTCTCCACCAACCACTTGACAATGGCTGGATCCGAGCCGGCATGACCACAGATACAGGTTTCAATATGGTTCTGGTTGCATTTTTTGATCACCATCTCAATCATCTTTAGAACTGACTTGTGAGTTAGGTTAAAGTGTTTAGCCACTTTCACCCCCCTCCTGTCCACTGCCAGGGAACACATGGCCAGATCACTCATCCCCAGTGTCACAAAGTCCACTCCTTCTTTAAGAAATTCATCCAGGGTAAAAACTGCAGATGGAGTTTCAATAGAGACCCCCACTGGTAAGTCACGGTGTGGTCTGATTCCAGCCTTACACATAATTTTCTTGGCCTCCCGGTATTCGGAAACATCCCGTACTAATGGTATTTTAACCCCCAAATTGTCGTAACCCTCACTTAAGAGTTCTGATATGGCTTCGAATTCTGCTTTCAGGATTTCGGGATTTTTAAGATCTTTATGGATTCCTCTAAGTCCCAGTAAGGGATTATGTTCCTCTGGTTCAATATTTCCACCTTTTAAACGTTTTAATTCATCGGTGGCTATGTCAAAGGTGCGGAACCATACGGGTTTAGGGTGGAATGCATCTGCTATCACTCTGACTGATTCGGCAATAACTTTGCTTAGTCTTCCCTCTTCCAGGAGCACCTGGGGGTGTTTTCCAGTGTGGATGATGCTGTTTTCAATACGGATGGATCCCACTCCATCAGCCCATGGTGCCACTTTCCAGGCTATTTCAGGGATATTGAGGTTGACCTTGATCTTGGTGGCCGGGTAGTAAACTTCGGAAGAATCTGTTTTACCTTCCCTTTCCATGAAACCTTCATATATGTTACCGGTTTTCCCATCCACCGTTACAATAGTGCCTTCTTTTAGTTTACTACTGCCGGTACCGGTTCCCACAATGCAGGGTACTTTCATCTCCCGGAGTACAATGGCCACGTGGCTGGTGAGACCACCATAATCTGTCACCACACCACCAGCCTGGTGAAGATAGGAAAGCATATCCCTGGAAGCCCTGGATACCACTACTATCTCCCCACCCTTCAAATCCAGGAGATCTTTATCATTTTCTATCTTCTTAACACGCCCTACTCCTACGTAGGGCCCGGTCCCAATTCCCCTCAGAATAATCATTAATAATATTATTTGTAAATGATTATGGAAATAACTTGGGAAAATTATATTTTAGAATGAATATGAGGAGTTAAAAATGAATAAAGGTTATTTAAAGATGTTTTACGTCATTTTAGGTCTAAAGATTAAATTTAAAAAAAGATTAAGGGGAAAGGGAAAATATGAGAAATTCATCATTTTAGGAGGAAAACATCCCCAGTCTACCCTAATAAACCCTAATTTAATGAATTTATCCAATTTAATGGGCGAACCTTTCAATGAATGAAATAATCTTCTCTAATTTCCCTTTCAATGGTCCGGTTTTGTTGCTTAATTTACGAAGAGCGTTTGTATCACTAGTTTTAAGTCCTCCGACCAGTATGAGAGCAACCACGTAAACAGTGGCTGCCAATATCATAACCAGTAAGAAAGCAAAGTATTTGGAAAAGAAGGTAATATAGTTGGATAATGAATGAGTCAAAGTTGCTGAGCTAATTAAGAGATTTTGAGGTATTAATAGTAATACTGCGCCCATTATTCCTGCGGCCAGTACTATTCTACCCAAATCTTTGTACTCTAATTTTACATCGGCAACTTGCAAAGTTTTCCAGACAATGGTAGACATTATGAAAAGGGCAGTGATGGTTGTAGCTGCGGCAGCGCCGGTTATACCGTAAAGAGGAACAAGATACATGCTCAATGCCACATCTAATATAACACCTGCAATTAAAATTACCATGGGAAGGTATGGTTTTCCCAATCCCTGAGCTATACTGGAGGAGACTGTGTAAATGGTGAAAAATAACATTCCGATTGATAGTATCTGTAAGGCTGCTGCACCATTCATGTAAGCAGAATTCACGTAAAGCAACTTCATTATGGGAGTGGCAAATACAAAGGTTCCCACGCACATGGGAAGCACCACTAAACTAACGTAACGATAGGACTGGTTTACATAACCTTTCAGTACCTGCCGGTTTTTCAAACCCATGGCTTCTGCAGTTGCCGGTAATACCGCGGTGGCAACTGACATGGAGATTATGAGTGGTAAACGGGCGACAGGGGTGGCGGCACCGTAGAAACCAAGTTGTTCACTGGCCAAGTATCTCCCCACAATGAAATTTCCAATGGCATCAAATAGGGCAGTTTCGGCGAGCCCGGTTACCAGAACTGGTAATGCGAAAATAATAAGCACCTTAGCTAAGGATAATTCCTGTTTTAGGGTGAATGAGAGTTTAACATCCTTAAGACGTTTACCCAACCCCCTCCGATACAAGTAGTATCCGGCTAATGCTGAGAACAAGAAACCTATGGCCGTACCTATAACTGCTCCCGCCACATAAAAGCCCACTAGAATCAGGATTATGGCGCTGCTGATCATGAAAACCTGTTCAAAGGCCTTGGTGATAACGATGTTTCCCATCTGGAAAACACCCTGAAAAGCACCCCGGAATACACCCACCACTACACTAAAGGGAGTGATCAACGCCACCAGTTTTAGGGGAAGTGCAGCTTCAGGTTTATGGAAATAACCATAGGCCAATGGATCCGCCAGTAGAAATATTATTAAACTGAATAATAATCCCAGAACAATTACAATCTTAAGAGAGGTATGTATTACTTGCTTCACCATTTCTTCATCGCCTTGAGCTGAATACTCAGACACGTGCTTGGCAATGGCAGGTGGCATACCTCCTGAAGCTATCTGGATTAATATTTGTTGCGTTGGGAGGGCTAAATTTAGTATCCCGAAACCAGCTGGACTTAAAAGGTTTGCGGTGACAAAACGGTAAATATAACCCCCTACACGGAATATGAAATACCCGATCAACATGATCAGGCTTCCTCTAGCAATTTTAGAACTCATGATAATTACCGTTAATAGTTTTCTAATAAATGATATTAGTGTTCAAATAAATGATATATTTTTTTTTCAAATAAAAGTTATCTGGACTTATTTTATCTATTAACCCCAGAGATTATTTTTTTTATCTGAGGATTCAATTCACTAATTCCTTATTTATCTTAAGGATTCAATTCACTAATTCCTTATTTATAAAACTAACGTTTATTAAACCCAACTATGGGACTATCAAGCACATACCCCACACTGACCTTAAGTTGGGGGAAGTAAAAATCAGTATCCCCCGCAACAGTTAAAATATAGTTTCGGTAAATAGATTTTTATCCCTGGAGAAATATTTATAAAATGATCAAATAAACTGAACTTTTTACTGGAATTTTCCTTATTTAAAGATTTAATTTAACATATAATCTATAGTTTTTAGGAGACGTGTGACAATCAAAACTGTAATGGCTACTGGTACATTTGATTTAATACATCCAGGTCATGGATTTTACCTTGAAGAAGCGAAGAAGCTAGGAGGGGAGGATGCTCGACTGGTGGTGGTGATAGCCCGGGAATCCACAGTACGGGCCCGGAAGAGAGTGCCTATTGTCCCTGAAAAACAACGCCTGGAAGTCGTTCAGATGCTTAAAATGGTGGATGAAGCAGTGCTGGGTAGTGAAACTGACATGTTCAGCACGGTCCGCAGGATCAAACCAGATATAATTGCCATTGGCCCTGATCAAAACTTCGACTTGGACCAGTTACGGGAAGAACTGGATAAAAGGGATCTCAAGGCAGAGGTAGTCCAAGTAAAGGGTTACCACCGATCTACCCTGGATAGTTCCTGTAAAATCATTAAAAAGATTAAAGAATCTGATTTTCCCCCGGGTAGTTTTAAACATTGCTAATTTTTTCTAATTACTCAACATCTATATTTTTTCTAATAATAAACCATCAATGAGTTTCGAAACTCCTGAAAGATATGGAGATGCTAAGAAAACATTGAAAGATGGGATTAAACCTTAGAGATTATTAGTCTTATTAAGGGAGTTATTATTCCAATTTTAATTCTAAAAACAGCGCTATGGCTAGGGTTATTTAAAAAAAGAAAAAAAGAAAGTTTAAAATGGCAGCTCCGTGTAGGTGCCTTTATAGGTCCACGAGTTGGTATTCCAATTGTTGATTACTCCTAGCTCATTTCTGTAGCTAGTTGCATCCGCATTGTACCATTGTCCGTTTACATATATCTGAGCCCATACATGTCCATAAACATTTCCACTGGTAAAGGTACATACTCCGTGCACATATCTTGCAGGTAGTCCAGCTGCTCTTGAAAGGGCCACGACTAGGTGTGAATGGTCACAGCAATTTGCACTTCCTGAAGCGAGGGTATTAACCGCTCCCTTCTGGGAGTCGTAGTACATTGAATATTCAAGGTTGTCACGCACCCAATTAAAGACGCGTTGGGCCTTATTGTAGCTGGAGGTTGCACCAGAGGTTATGCTCTGGGCCTTTGCAATTATGCTTGGATCGTTTACCTGACAGTTTAATGTTGCTTGCAGGTACTGTTGTAGGTCTGAGGGTACAGACGGTTCAACTGTTCCCACAATACTGCTCCATGGTTTCATGGTGGCATAGTTTGGTAAAACTCCGTTGACGCCATAAAAGTTTATCACTCGAGAGTAGAGGTATATCTGTGATTGGTAGCTGATTTTACCCAGCCCAACCAGTCCACATTCCGGGGCTTTGTTGTTAGTGTCCATGTAGGTGGCTATACGTTTAGCGAAATCAACGTATTCCGCCATGTATAGGTTGCCACTGGCCATCTCTTCATAACTGGAAGAGGGTAATGTTTCGCTGTTTAGGTATACTGGTCCGGTATTTTTATTATTGAGGTTTACGGTGGCTGTGGTTAGTAAGTGCAGGAATTGGGCCATATTTATCTGATGGCTTCCTATTTGCACATAGTTGGGTAGTGCTTTGCTGTTTTCTATGTAGTTTTTAACTCTTTGTGCTGCACCGGCAATTTCACTTATGGTGAAGGTGGTGCCAGTGTTTGATGTTCCGCTGATGGGTATGTTAGCAGCAGACCATGGTTTAACTACCGCATAGTTGGGTAATGCATTGTTGGCATCGCTGTAGGCTAAAACTCTGGTGTACATATAAACCAGGGATTGATAGCTGATTTTACCCAGACCATTCAAACCATAGGCCGGAGCCTGATGGTTACTATTCATATAGGATACGATCCTAGATGCCAGATCCAGATAATCAGATTTACTAACCTGTCCACTGATCATCTCTTCCGAGAAACCAGTAGGAACAGTAGCTGTTGGCAATCCAATCTCAGTTGTAACACCGCTACCCGTCTGTACCGAAGCCTGACAGGCCAGATACAAATACTGAGCAATATTCACAGAAACACCCGCAACACTCACCGTACTGGGCAGACACTTATTGGCTTCAATGTAAGCCTTAACATTCACCGCAGCATCTGCAATTTCGCTGGGGGTGAAGGTGGTGCCTGCTGGGGATGATGTTCCCATGGGGATGTTGGCGGCGGACCATGGTTTCATTACCACGTAGTTGGGTAACGCATTGTTGGTGTTGCTGTAGGCTAAAGCCCGGGTGTACATATATACCAGGGACTGATAGCTGATTTTACCCAGACCATTCAAACCGAATATGGGGGCCTGATGGTTACTGTTCATATAGGATACAATCCTAGATGCCAGATCCAGATAATCTCCCTTAGTAATCTGTCCATTACTCATTTCTTCAAAGAAACCAGTAGGAACAGACACAGTCGGTAAAGCTATCCCACCTGTACTACCACTACCAATCTGTACCGAAGCCTGACAGGCCAGATACAAATACTGAGCAATATTCACAGAAACACCCGCAACACTCACCGTGCTAGGTAGAGACTTGTAGGTCTCTATGTAGGCCTTAACATTCACCGCAGCAGCAGCAATCTGCTCCCGGGTGAAAGTAGGGGTGGGGTTGTTGTTGGAATTATTGGGTGTGTCGTTAATTGGAATATTGGCTGGTTTCCATGACATGATAGTCATGGGTGTGGGTAGTGCATTGTTGGTGGAGTAGCTGGCCAGTATTCTGGTGTATAGGTAGGTTAGTGATTGGTAGCTGATTTTACCCAGACCATTCAAACCGAATATGGGGGCCTGATGGTTACTGTTCATATAGGATACAATCCTAGATGCCAGATCCAGATAATCTCCCTTAGTAATCTGTCCATTACTCATTTCTTCAAAGAAACCAGTAGGAACAGACACAGTCGGTAAAGCTATCCCACCTGTACTACCACTACCAATCTGTACCGAAGCCTGACAGGCCAGATACAAATACTGAGCAATATTCACAGAAACACCCGCAACACTCACCGTGTCGGGTAGACACTTGTTGGCTTGAATGTAGGCCTTAACATTCACCGCAGCAGCAGCAATCTGCTCCCGGGTGAAAGTAGGGGTGGAAGTGTTTTGGAAGAAATCTTTGTCCACCCATCCGTATCTGAATAGTACGAATCCGGATGATCCTCCGGATAGGGCGGATTGTATATCCTGGTTGATTTCTTCGGCGGATAGTGCTACTAAGTTCCAGTCACTCTCGTAAGTTTGCAAACCAGCAACTACTGGTTTGGTGGAGTGGCTTACTATGTAAGCTGTGGCGGAGGTTATCCAATCATTGTCTTCGTTGTAGTTTCCCTCATATATCATGGGGACCAGGAAGTCAAGATAGTTGGATAACTGGACATAATCTTGTCCATAGTAGTATGCGTTTACTGCTTTTTCAGGCATGAGTGCAGCTGAAACAGCTACCTTTGCCTTTACTGATTTAACAGTAGTGTACACTCTCTGGACGAAGCTGGTTATGGCTTCAGTTCCTCCGGAGTGTTGGTAGGCGGTTCCAGGATAGCGTACATAGTCTAAGTGGATTCCAGCGATGTTATAGTTCGTTGTGATATCTTTTATGGTTTTTACCAGTGCGTCAGTGGTATTACTGTCTTTAGGATCAACCCAGTTACCCTGCGTATCTACGAAACAGGTAATCCAGGCGTGGATCCGTATTTCTGTACCTTGTAGTTTGTTTATTATGGTTGTCAGGACATTTTGATATGTAGGATATGATAAGCGGTTTGCCTTTACGAATACGTCCGTTATTCCGGCTCTTATTAATTCGTTGACATCGACGTTGTTTACGTCGTCCACATTTAACCATAACCCGTGGACATTATTGTAGGTTCCATCTGATGCTGCCGCAGTGTAATTTTGAATGGTGTCTGTTTGGTTACTGCTTTGGGATGAACTATTTTGAGTGTTATTGGTAGGTTCTGATGTCTGGTTCTCTTGTTGATTGGTATCTGAATCATTAACCACCGTGGTGGTTGTATTTTGAATAGTTATTGGGTTTGTGGTGTTTTCTACAATTTCGCTGATATTGGTTGTGTTCGTGAAATTATCTGAAACGGACTGATTTGGGGTGGCATAGGTAATACTCGAGGCCAGCATGGCTACTGTGAATACCAGTAGCATAGCCAGCAACCATTGTTGCTTCAGTATTATGCCCCCTCATTTGTCTGCATGTCAGTTGAACACAGATAGATAGGTTCCTGACACAATAAGATCGTCCTTTTCAGCATATAAATCTTTTCATTTATTTTTGGCTAAAAAACCCTTAAAACGGGCTTTTTTAGATTTAAAACCCTCAGAATTGGAATTGGTAATGGTGATTCCCAGTGATGATCTCCCTTTGGTGGCACCCCCATCTTCTGAAGCCCACCCCCTAGTGTACCCCTAGATTTAGGAGTGATGTTCTCTTAAAACAATATTCCAAACCCCCACATAGATTTGGGACATTATTTAATCATTTAGCAAAGAAAAATATTGATTATTAATGGTAAAAGTGCGTGAAGAAGATAATTAAACCGGAATCAGTATTAAAATCTATTTTATTGAAATGATACTAAAATAATCACCTAATGGAGCCTTATAATTTTTTTGAACTATTATTAATACCCCATATAACACTAAATATAGAATTTATCCCTTGAAATTAGAATAAATAAATTATAAAACTATAATAAACTTTAAATATCCTTTAAGGAGTTTTTTAATGAATTTTTATATCATATCGCGAATCAGCTACTGGGATGTTATACCAATGCAACAGTAATTTGGTAATAGTAATGGCAAAATGAGTTATGAATAGGATGAGTAATGATAGGTTTTATTAATAAATGTATTGCTATAACACCCCTGGGGAATACTATGGGTCCTGAATCTTCTACGCCAAAACTTATATTCCATTGATTTTAAAGTCATCTACATGATAATAGAGAAGCTGGAAAGGGCCGTGCAGATTCTGGAAGAATCACCTGAATTTGCGCATTTAATCCCAGAGGTCCGGAGTAACATTGTAATGGCACGGGAAAACGCCCAGGGAATAGAAGACGTTGCAGGAATCCCTGGACGTATAACCGCAGTTAAAGGCATTCCCCTGGCTGTTTCCAAGCCTGATTTCGGTGCTTCATCACATATGGCCCGCCTGGTTTTAAGTGTAATGAAACATGACCCTGAAAAGCGCAGCGCCCTGAACATCAAATATCATCCAGATCTAGTTGAAACCTGCACAAAACTGGGTTTAAGGGTTTCCAGCTATGACCGAAATCAAGAACCCCCAGAAATAGAGGAAAAAGAGGGTAGCTCCATATCATGGGGGGTTGAAATGGCAGTGGAAAATCTGGGTGCTGTTCCAGATGTTATCTTCCACAAGGGTGCCTGGGGAAAAGAGCCCATGATTGTACTGGTAGGAGCCCAACCTGAAGACCTGGCAGAGATGGCAGTATGCCTGGCTAAACTATTTCTGGCCAGCTAAGGGTAAAAATGTATAAAATAACAACCTACTGATGTATAAAAACCGATTAAAATTTTATACCCAATAATAATTTTTCACGAGCAATCTTCAGAATAAGCTAATTACCAGATCATTGCCCCTTAAGAATTGGACCATTTTACTGTCCTTTGAAGAGTGGGCAATCAACTTCAAAGGAGAAGTTATTATACTATGATTGTAATATATGATAGAAAGATGGATAATTGGATGAATATTCAAATCAATACCCAATTAATAATGATAAGCAATTGTTAAAAAGAAATTATCACGTTTAGAGCCAATACGCGCCTATTTGATTATGATTACTAAATATTGAGGGACTAAAATGCATTATAAGATGTATGAAGAGATGATGGAGCAGCCTCGCTCTTTAAAGGACACCATGGAAATGGAAAAATCTCACATGAAAGAAATAAGTGAGAAATTCCAGGAATTCGACAAGATATACCTGGTAGGATGTGGAAGCTCCCTTTCAACATGTTTTTCATCTAAAGATGCCATGAACATCGTTTCAAACAGGGATCTAGAGGTCTTCACCGGCTACGAATTCTTTTATCATAAAAAGCTCCAGGAAAAAAATGCAGGAGTAATCCTAACCTCCCAATCAGGAGAAACCGCCGACACCCTGGCAGCACTCCGAAGAGCACAAAATGAAGGGATATACACCGTATCCATCATAAACGAAGCAGAAAGCACCATGATGCAGGAGTCCGATGACGTGGTACTAACCCGGTGCGGCAGAGAAACCGCCATATTAGGCACCAAAACCTACATGACCCAACTAATGTGCCTGTACCAAACACTCTTCACCATGGAAAACTCACCTGAAGCTACAAAAGTCCTTAAAGACCTGGAAAAAATCCCTCAAATTACCCAGGACCTTCTGAAAAACACTGAAGAAGACAACAAAAAACTGGCACAACAATACGCAGACTACGACATATTCTACTGCATGGGAAGCGGTCCCAACTACGGACTGGCCTACAAACTGGCCATGACCATGTTCATGGAAGGAGCACTTAAACACGCCTGCCCCCTATATTCAGGAGAATTCCGCCACGGACTCATCGAACGTGTGGAAAAAAACATACCCGTAGTATTCCTCGACGCCGATTACCCCGGGGATGAATTCACCCGCAAATCAATAGAATTCTCCCGGAAAATCGGAGCCAAAAACATAGCATACAAAATGCAGGACTACACCAACATCAACCCCTTACTAGCACCATTCGTACTGGTCGTGCCCCTGGAATGGTTCATCTACTACCTGGCCCACTACAACAACGAAGACCCCGGAAGCACCCGGCACATTGGGAAGGTTCGTTACTAACAATTGGGGGACCTTGAATATTCTATTGTGATCTTTGAATATTATTAGGGACTTTGAAATAGCTCCCCACAATAATTAATTTTTAATTACTTAACGGTTAAATGATCAAAGTTTAAACAATACTTATTTTTATAAAATAACCCTGATTAATGGGGTATTAATTTTTTAGATTAAAAAAAGTCTTTGATTTATAAAAAAAGTCTCTAGATCTGTAGAAAGTCTGTAGATTTATATTTAACTTTAGAATTAAAATTAATAGCACGTTAATTAAAGGTCCCTGATTAATTTAAGGTACTGATTAGATTATTAAGCATTTAAAAAAAGAGAAATTTCTGGGAAAATATTTATTATCCCAGATTTATTATTTTTATCCCCTGATTTATTTGATCTCTAATTTATGGGTTTCTGCAATCTTTTTGGGAAGTTTTATGGTGAGAATAGCCTCTTCAAAATTGGCATTAGCCTCTTTGATCTTGATTTCAGCGGGTAATTTAATGGTACGGGTAACTTCACCAGAACCTCTTTCCCTTTTTACGTAACTTACTCCTTCACCTTCCATTCCTTCCGGGAAAGTAGCGGTGACGGTTACCGAATCACTGGTAACATCCACCGATAAAGATTCCTTTCCAACTCCGGGAAGGTCAGCTATGAGTATGAACTCATCGAAAGTGTCAACGAGGTCCAGATAAGGTGTGGTTGGTGCAGTGTAATCAGTGATGGTTTTCCCCAGGTCTTCCTGTTTCTCGCGCAGTGTTTTAAGAACATCGTTAACCATTTTTTCTGCGGTGGTACGCAGTTCTTCTGTTTTTTCAGATGCGCTTTCCCTGAATTCTTTACCTTTATCAGAGACTGTGTCTTTAGCTTCAGCAGCTTTAACTTTAACTTCCTCTCCTTTTTCGGAAACAGAATCTTTAACTTCGGAAGCCTTGACTTTAACTTCCTCCCCTTTTTCGGAAACAGAATCTTTAACTTCGGAAGCTTTGACTTTAACTTCCTCCCCTTTTTCGGAAACAGAATCTTTAACTTCGGAAGCTTTGGATATAATTTCTTCTTTGGTGTCTTTGCCTTTGGATTCTAGTCTTGTTTTCTTTTCATCCATAGAAATCCCTCACATACCTAAAAATATTATCCAAACCAGGGAGATTCATTAATTAATATTTAGCTGAGAATTTCACCCAATCAGAGAAATTAACGTTGCAAGAACGTTACAGAGAAGATTAATCTCCCCTTTCAATCTTATTTTCCCTGTTGAATTCCTCTAATTTTTTTATTATCTCTGATATCCCATTACCTTCAGATGCAGAGACCATTAGGGGCTCATCCTCTGTAATAATATGTTCTTCAATATACTTAATGTTTTCTTCATCATCGGCCAGGTCCATTTTATTGAAGATGGAAAGAACTGGAGTTTTTCGGAAGATCTTATTTATTTCCCAGTACAGATTTACCTGGTTTTCCACCGGGAACCCGGATGTTTGGGATGGATCAAATATGAAAAGGATAAGATCAGCCAGGTGCTCCAGGGCGACCATGGCGTTGAGTTCTATCTGGTTCATTTCATCCACCGGCCGGTCCAGGAGACCCGGGGTGTCAATGATCTGGTATTTCTGCCAGCGACGTTCGAAATGGCCAATTTGAATCCCTTTAGTGGTGAAAGGATAATCAGCTACTTCTGGTTCGGCATTGGTAATCTGCCGTAAGAGGGTGGATTTTCCCACATTGGGGAACCCGGCAATTACCGCAGTGGTGGCTTCAGTATCCACGGTGGGCACATTACGCAGTTTTTGTTTGGCGTAGTTTAAAAATTCAAGTTCATCATCAATACGCTTAATCACTGAGGATATCCTACCAAAAGCGGCTTTTCTCACGCTGGCCGCATTTTCAGGGGGTGATCTTCTTATTTTGAAGGTGTATTGATTTTGGAGTTTTTCTATAACTCCGTTAGCCCAGTTCAATGCTCCCAGTGATCTTTTAAGGTCATCAACACCCACGGCTACGTCAATGTAGTCCTGGTAGAACATGGGTAGTTCTTCCACGTGGGGTGTTTTCTCCAGAATGTCCTCAAAGGTATCCTTAATCACCTGGCAGGCAGTCTGGACTCGGACCTCTTCTATTCGTTTTGATTTGTGCTGGCGGTGGATCTTGGATGTTCGGACCTTGGCTGCAGCTTTTTTAGCCCGACGGAATGCCTTGTCAATGACTTCCTCGGAGGTTGGTATGTTGGGTAAAAACATTAAAATCACATTTTTCCTTAATATTTATTTAATTCTGGTTTTAATCGGGAATAGTAGATGAAGTTATAAATCAGAAATGAATCTTTACTTATCTTCTAAAAATTCCTTAAAAAATATTCCTTAAATGGTTATAATTACTAGAATATAGTTTCTGTTTTATTTAAATGTACGTATATAGATTGTTTAAATGTAGGTATATAAATTGGGAATATTCGATGTTATAAGATTTGGTAATATTCGAGGGTTTAAGAATTTGTGAGGGTATAAGAATTTGTGAATTATTCGCGTATAATTTGGTAATATTTTTATTGTTAAAATTATTCTTCTTCAAATATTTGGGATTGGAAACTGTATATTTTAACACCTTCCTGGAGCCAGCAATCAGGGGATAATCCGGCCTTCATACAAGTGTTGGCCAAAAAGTCTTCAATATCCCAGTTCCACTCCACCGGGACCTGGGGAAGCAGTAAGCCCCTGTATATTCCCATTTCAATGATAAGTCCGTCTCGACCTACTTTTATCTTTTCCAGATACTTTAATGGTTTTTGAACTTGGATTAACTCTGGTTTGGTGAGTACACTGACTTCCACCTTGATTTGGTCCAGTTCTGCTATAGTGACTGGGGGAAATCGTGGATCTTGTGTGGATGCACTTACCGCCACTTCCACCACTGCCTGGGCCAGGGGTTTCACTGGTTCAGGATAACCGATACATCCCCTTAAATCCCCATTACGATGTAAGGTTACAAATGCTCCCCTTTCCTCCCTTAGGATGGGGTTAACCTCATCTGGAACCTTGGTGATCTTTCCATCTCTAATGTAGTTTTCAATTGATTCTCTGGCTAACTTAACCAGGAAATCTCCTTCTTCCTCGCTTATCATCAACTGGCATCACCCCACTGGAAACTCACTTAATAATTAATAGCTAAAAAAAAGTTTATGGGGTTTCCCCACTGTTACCTCGCTTATACTCAACTGGCACCACCTACTGTGGCCTCGCTTACCCTGGTGTGAGGTCCTCCATCACCCACCGGGGCGGTTTGACCGGCTTTACCACAGAATCCCACCCCTAAATGGAAGTCAGAACCAACTGCATCCACTTTCTGCAGGATCTCCAGTATGTTGCCGGACAGGGAAACATCACGGAGTGGGTCTTTAACCTCACCATTTTCGATTAAGAATGATTCAGCAGCGTTGAACTGGAAAACACCTTTACCAGTGTCCACCTGCCCTCCGCGGGATCCTTTAAGGTATATTCCGTGATCTATATCTTCAATTAACTCTTCAAAGTTCATCTGGCCGGGTTTGAGGTAGGTGTTGCTCATGCGGACTATGGGCTGATCCCCCACCCCGGAACGTGCGTTACCACTGGACTGGATGTTGAGTTTGGCTGCGGTTTCCCTGGAGCTTAAAAGGGAGGTTAGTGTACCGTCTTGGACCAGTACGTTTTCACTGGTTTTTATTCCCTCGGCATCGTAGGCATAATATCCAAAGGCATCCATACTGGCATCATCCACAATGGTGACCAGTGGGGAACCAATAGGTGTTCCCATTTGATTCTTTAGAATAGAGTCGTTCTGAAGTATCAGATCAGCCTCGGAGGCGTGGCCCACTGCTTCGTGGATGAAGACTCCGGTGAGTTCCGGGTCCATGATTATGGGGTAACGTCCGGATGGGGGTAGGCTGGCATCCAGTAACCTGACTGCCTTTGAAGCCGCAGTTCTTCCCATGAGTTCCAGATCTTCCTTTTCGATTACTTCAAAGCCCCGGGCTCCACCAGTACTCTTGTGTCCGAATTGAATACCACTTCCGGATGCGGCTACTGCGTTTAAAAACAGGGCTACTCTGTTTTCTTCCATGGTAAGGGATGATCCTTCTGAGTTTAGGAATAAACTGGTTCCCTCAGCATCCACGTAGTTAACCGTGGTGCTCACCACTTTATCCAGGTTGGCGGCCTGTTCCACCTCACTCATCGCCATCTTCTTATCTTCCAGGGATACATCGGATAGTTTGATGCGGGCATTGGATGGTACTTTATCGGTTTTTATTTCCGCTGGTGCCAGTTCCACATCACTGGACAGAGCGCTGGCCAGTTTTAGTGCAGATTCAGCTACGTGGTCCAGTCGGTCCAGTTGGGTGGTGTAGGAGAATCCCCATGCACCATGCTTCAATACCCTGATGCAGGCCCCCAGATCACAACCGGATCTGATTTCCTGGATTTTCCCATCCTTCATAACAATAACTGTGTTTTGACTTTCACTGACCCGTATATCGGCATAGTCAACATGTTTTTCAACTGATTCC